>JACLAA010006636.1_pt1 | contig 51203 bp, 43 predicted proteins | sample 8027891 | NCBI WGS metagenome assembly JACLAA01 (sample SAMN15724900, study PRJNA655200) | protist metagenome | isolation source: fluorescence activated cell sorting (FACS) single amplified genomes of... | place: Spain: Blaines Bay Microbial Observatory, Mediterranean Sea | collected 2016-01-19 | reverse complement strand
TCCCGCGGGTGACCGTAGGCAACGAGCATCGAGTTCTGCTCGCATCGGCAGGGATCAGTCGTGAAACCGTCAGCAATGATTCCCGCATCATCGCACCCGAAGAACGCTTCCGCAGCGCGGAGGTTTTTGGAAGCGAATTGGGGAATCTTCGTTTTCGAGTTTGATACTTTCGTATGAGTCCCTATTATAAGTCTCGTATTAATACGAGAATACATTCGTACCGTAATACTTTCGTAAAAGTAAGACATATATTTTCGAAAGTAGATACAGTAGTACTTTCGAAAGTATGATAGTAGTCTATATATATATCACTATGAGAGGCTGACGTACTAAATCCATATTAGATCAGTACTGATTCGATGCTAAATCGCGAATTCCGCCTCCTGACGTACTAATTTCCCAAATTCGCGATTAGTACGAATTTAGTACGTATGATACTAAATGGATACTAAATCCATACTAGAAACGTGCTAAATTCTTTTCTATCGCGAGGGGCTCGCGAGATATCAGAGCATGTATGAAAGTCAGTCTGAAAAAAAAGCTCTTTATTTGAATGTAGCTATCTCTTGTGCATGTGACGTGACCTACCGCGCGCTGACGACCAAGGGTGAACTTAACTCGATCAAAAGTATTCGCGCGTTTCACGAAGCGGATGGCTGCGCGCGCTTTGTTGTTTCAGGGAAACCTTCTCAATCTCAATCGAGGTCCATTGAGGGGCACGGGAATCTGCTCAAACGTATCGGACAGGGTGCATAGGGGGATAATTTTTGGGGTGAGCAAGCCGAGTCCGCTTGTTGCATTCCATCGTGCTTGCGCCGTGAGAGGGGCAGATTTTTCTTCCAGTCAGAATACGTGGCAAGGTGGGTTGTCGGAAGAGCGGGTGCCAATAGCTCAGCAGACGCTGGCTCGGTTTCTTGAACTTCCTACGATACCGATCGGAACGTACGTCTCCAGTCCACTCTCTGTACTTCACGGCCTAGACCCTCGAGTAAAACAGGCGTGGCTGGCTGCACTTCTCTTATTTCCCCCAAACGGCACACCCGAAGAAAAGTTGGGTGTGTGCGCCACACTCATGCTTGTGACAGCCGTATCGCTTCCAACTAGAGTTTGGGCTCCTCATCTCACTGCGCTCGCGAGCCTATGTGCTATCCTTTTGGTATTTACATTATTTGGTGCTGACAGTGTGATGCCGGTGATTTTGCCTCGCGAGCCACCGGCAGCTGATGAAGGCCTTCTGAACCTTCCTGATCTTGAAAATACCTACCGTTACGTGCTTTTCCATTTCGGTCCACTGCAGGTGACGCGAAAGGGCGTAAACCTTGCGTTGAACTCTGCCTGTCTCATGTTCACAGTTCTGCAGGCAGCTCATCTGACCTTATGTACTACCACGCCGGAGGATATGGCGGCTGGAATGCGGTGGTACTTGCGACCGTTGTGCGTGATCAGAGCACCGATCGATGAAATTGTCTTTACTGTACTGTTGTCGTTGCGTTTTACCTCAATAGTATTTGAGGAGATCAGGAACATTAGCCTTGGATTGGCTGCTCGCGGGGTACAATGGCGTTTGCTGGGTTGGAGAGGCACAGTCAGTGTATTCAGTTCCCTCCTTTCGCGCACACTCGAATCGTTGTTCGTTACCTCAGCAGCAGTGGCCGATGCTATCACCGCGAGGGGATACATGGGCGCTGGACAGCATCGACTATTCTCACCCGAGAGAGGCGCAAGAGGACCGGCTCTTGGTCGAACACTGGATGTCGCGGCTTCGGTTGCACTTGCTGCATTTTCCGTGCACTTTGCCGAACAAGTCTGAAGTCACGCTGTGTCTATCCATGTATGTACTGGTATCATTATTACCGTGCGTGCATATTAGTCTATTTGATATGATGGTCTATTCTTAAATGAATAAAATGAGATAGACAAGACTAGAGCTATCTACGAATACGAGATACATATTCTAGAGCTAGCTAGCTAAGCTACCTTCGAAGGTACCTTCGAAGGTGCTAGCTAGCTTGCTAGATAGCTACTAGCTTAGCTCTTATTAGAGCTAGCTAGAGCTAGCTTGCTCAAGACCTACTAGCTGAATTATTTACGCAACGTCATTGTACTCCTCTGCTAATTATTCTCGCAATCATCTAACAATAATCACCTATCTATTCCTACTATATATAGACAAGCGATTAGCACAATAAACTGATTCAGTTAACGACGATATTAGACTAGTTTAGGCGTAGATTACACTAGACTAGTCTATTTAATAGACTAGCCTACTTTCGAAAGTACACACAATTGAGTGCGCAAAGCCGTAGGCAGCGTGCGCTTAATTCCAACATTAGCCTAGCTAGCTAGCTAGCTAGCTAGCTCTAGCCTAGCTAGATTGGTAGAGCTGGTCCTTATTATTCTTGTCAAAACGGGCTCCAGAAATTATTCACGTAATACCTTCGTGGTTGGGCAATATGTGCGTGTCGTTCCGCACTCCCACCCTTCGTTAGCAGTCGAGCCTAATGACACCCTCAGCGTCATGGATCGACCGTCTGAAGACGCGCTCATAAATGTCACAAGGTGCTGGACGTCTGCCGTGCACGTAATCTTACGAGACGCGACTTCGTCTTTTCTAATATCGTCTCCGTTGAATACGCGACTCATCATGATACCTTGTAAGTTACAGGTTTCTCGAAAGATCCGGTACTTTCCAAGGGTCAGTCCACCAGACTAAAGCCTGGACGGTGGGAAATGTTGGTTCTGAAAGTCCTCACGGTGATGAATCATTTGGTCAGCAAGACCCTTGTACCTCTTCAGGTAAGCTTCGCGCCGTAGGACTCTGTTCAACCGTCGATACTGATTCTCTTCCATGATTTCTAGGTGAAAGTTGCCGAGGGAAATCGTTCGAGGGAGCACAAACTTTCTTGTCGAGCCCGTCAGCATTTTGTGACGCTCTGACGCTCCGGCCGCACAGTGACCCGTATTCCGCGCGTGACAAAAAGTTTGAACGGATATTGGCAGCGCCCATAGTGAATCTCAAAGAACTGGAGAGATTGGTTTGGAGCGGATGCCCTTCAAACCTGCGACCCATCTGCTGGAAGTTGATGCTAGTACGACTAATAAACACGCTGCTCATTCCAGTTCAACTATCACGTGCGGTATTAACTCAGAGAATCTTTTGCAGGGTTACATTCCCCCAAGCTCAGACCGTCGAAATGAAGTGCTTGCAAGGAAACGCAAGGAATATCAAATTTGGGTCAAGCAGCACTATGAGATGGACGATGCAGACAGGAGTGATGAGGAACTCGCTATCTTGCATCAAATTAAGATTGATCTCCCACGCACGGCTGCCCAGGTCGATCTGTTCCGAAAGTCAGAAATTCAGTCGTAAGTTGACATGTTTTAATGGCGCACATAGGTTATGCGCCCGTCTCTAATCTCTCTCTTCATCGCAGATCACTTGAGCGTATCCTTTACGTCAGAGCGATCCGAAATCCTGCTACCTCATATGTACAGGGTATGAACGACCTGGTAACTCCATTTTTCACAGGTAGGTCACCGAACGGTGTACGCGATGTCTTGTTCGGTTCCTTTTGAGTAGACTAGTCTAAACTATTCGTTTGCTGCGCAGTGTTCTTATCCGAGGTTTGTGTCGGCGATATTCGAGAATGGGATGTTAACACAATACCGAACGAGAAGCTTAGTAATATCGAAGCAGACTGTTACTGGTGTTTGTGCAAAGTGCTAGATTCCATACAGGAGCATTACACGTTCGCGCAGCCTGGCATCCAAAAAATTTGCTTCAAACTCAGCGAGGTATGCTTCCTCCTCTCACCACCACTTCCACATAGTCAGAAATAAATCGCCGACATGATATTTATTGTTGACAACGAAACAGCTCGTCAGACGAATCGATATTGACGTTTACAAGCATCTCAATGAGGAGGTGCGCCGACGATGTGATTGTTGCTCGCGCGTTTAAGCGAGGCCATTTTAAGCTCTGAACATCGATCAACTTCTATCATGGTCAGGGTATTGACTTTCTACAATTTGCTTTCCGTTGGGTGAACTGCCTGCTGCTTCGAGAGATCCCTTTTGAGCTTGTCCCACGCCTCTGGGTGAGTGAGCAGCATTTTTTTGTGCTTCCCCTGCCCAGGTTATCGTAACTTTCACTGATCACCGTGTTTTGGGCAGGATACATACTTTGCTGAGGGCGATGGAATGCACGATTTTTTTGTATACTCCTGTGCATCGCTTTTACTGAACTGGTCAGATGAACTTAAAATCCTCGAGTTTCAAGATCTCCTCATGTTTCTTCAGTGCCTGCCCACGAGTGACTGGGAGACATCACAGGTAGGACTGTTGCAAAAGCAACTAATCAAAGCTGGAACACGATGGAACGTGTAAATCACTCATTGCATCTAATGAGCCAAATTGAAACATCATTCGCAGGTCGAACTTCTTTTATCACAAGCGCATGTGTGGAGCATCATTTACCCACATGAAAGTTAGTCTGTCAAGAGTCAGCGTACTTCGTGGTGAAGAAATCGCAAATGCTCCTCGAGTGTTTTCCCGCCCACACTTGGTTGCCCACCTGTTACCGCTGCAAAAGGGGAGTTGTACACGCCAGGGCAGACCTCCGTGGAAGAAAGGTGATGACGCCCCTTGAGCGCGTTCTGAAATGCCTCCCGCATGTTTGTTTCTTTTCTTGCAAGGAGATCTTGGGACTGGTTGCTATGTTTGGCTCTTGAGTCACTCTGCAGCTGCTGTCCAATAGTGAGGACAGAGTGCAGGTATCGCTTTCTATCATAAAAACTGTGTGCTCTCCTTCGGCTGTAATATCCGCGCCAATGACTTTGTATCACAATCGCAGCGCGTTGAAAGTGTTGATACCGTCCCTCTGTTGCAACCTATTGTTGCCGTAAGACGAGAGGTTTGAATTAGAAGAGTTCGGTTTTGGCTCCAAAAAGGGAATAGGATTATTACCTTAACAGCGAAGTTGAGCGCGCGCTTTCGGCCGCGATATCCCCGATACGCAGCCTGAACCACGACACTTGCACCCCTTAACTCTTCAAATTGACTGCGAATGATATAAGACCGCCAATAGCTTTGTATCGCGGTCGTCGCTCGGTCTTCGACAGTTCGCTCGACTTCCGCTTGCCTTTTTGTCAAGGGAGAAGAGAGGTGTCAGGGCCTTGCTGGGTGGTACAAAGAGGGTCATGCGTCGGCACAAATCGCACCGTTTTAGATGGAAATGTGCATCCACTACGGAAGATATGCCGGCAAGTCTTAGTTTTGACTCGTTGGACATGGCGGGCGGGCGCCCACGGAATTTTGAGGGGATGCCAATATTTGTCTTGTAAAAAAAGTGCGTATCATCAAAATTCCGCACATCAGATGCACCGGAAATGAGGTAGTGTCAAACTAAATCATTTCTGGGTGATCTGGTGCGCTTTAAAACTTATAAATAATCATGATCTCAGGAATTTGTCTAAAAAAATACCTTCGAAGGTACGAGATAAGTAGTATTCATATTAATACTTTCGAAAGTATAATAGACTATTTAGTCTACTTTCGAAAATATGATATACCTTACTTCGAAGGTACTTTCGAAAGTATAATACGAAAGTATTATGATATGATATTTACGAATAGATGTTAAATAGACTATGTACTAGCTAGCTACTTTCGTAGCTAGCTAGAGATAGATAGCTATGATATAGCGAGTATTAAACATATGTACGTAGCCTACCATGCGCATATTATCGAATGAGGTGGACACTAGACTAGTCTAGTCTATTTTAAATGTAGTGGCGCCTCCTCCTCACGATCGATACCTAAAACACGCAGAAATGAGTTTGCATCGATCACTTTTGTTCCTCTCTCCTTTGCCATCACTACTTTCTTCCGCCCTGAACCTTCCCCCAACACGAGCAGGTCAGTTTTTGTGCTTATTGTTCTCTGAGCAGTGCCACCAGCAGCCTCGACTGCAGCAAAGGCCTGGTCATGAGTCATTCCTGGAATTGCGCCGGTCACTACCACCCGGAGCCCCCGAAGATATGCGCGATGACCCGTTCCGAGGGTATCTCTGGTATTCTGATGGCTAACGTAATCAAGAATAACAACACCTGCAGCAAGCAACTCGTCGATCACGATGACATTTGCCCTTTCTGCCCAAAACTCTCCAATGCTCTGAGCAACAATGGGCCCAATGCCGTCAATGTCCATCAAAGGTGATGGAAATTTCTTGTATTCGCCTGAATCTATAGAAATTCGTGCTGCCTCCATTTCCCCAACTTCTCGAAACTGAGCGAAGGTGACGTACTTCTCAGCAATCAGCTTCGCAGTGTAGCGTCCGACCTGAGAAATTCCTAATGAATAAATAAAACGCTGCAGTGGAACGCCTCCTTTCGCCGTCTGCATTATAGCATCAAATAGTTTCATGGTTGAACGTTTAAGTTTGCCTTTATCTGTACCCGACGTGTATATCCAGAATTCAGGTAGTGATGAATAATCCTCTAAGCAAATAGCTTTACCGAGTTCGCTAACTGGCTCCACGTCACGACGTAGGAAGCGCTCCTCAAGAGTAAACAGGTCAGCAGGGCTTGAAATGATGTCTTTGTCATGTAGCTGCCGAATCCGTTGCCGCGAGAGACCTGGGATATCGAAGGCATCGCGCGAAACAAAGTGCACGATTCGTTCAACCACTTGAGAAGGGCATCGAAGCCCACCGGTACAACGTGACACTGCTGGTTCAACTTCTGCAGAGTTTGCTTCGTCGGAAAGGCCAGCCTTTGCCTCTGGTTTATTTGTTTGGGGATCTTTCAACTTCTGCCGAGATGTTTCCGCCAATCGTTGCCTCCTCACTTTCGAGCCACACGAAGGACAATATTCAGGCGGTATCCAAGCTGCTGTTTTAGTCGAGTCTGTGTTTCCATCGTCTGCCACATGGGATCCTTCTGCAAGTCCAACAATGTGTGGTATGACGTCTCCTGCGCGCTCCACGACGACCCTCGACCCAATTGTGAGACCTTTCCTTTTGATTTCTCCAAAGTTGTGCAATGTGGCACGGGATACAGTCGTGCCTCCAAGCTCGACAGGCGGACTGAGTATGGCGACTGGCGTGAGCGCGCCTGTGCGCCCTATCTGAACATCAACTGCAGAGATTGTGGTGGACGCGGTCGCGGCTGGAAATTTGTGCGCTACTGCCCAGCGGGGGGCGCGGCTATCTGAACCTAGTCGTGGGTGAAGGGTGACGTCGTCAACTTTGTACACCACGCCATCCACACGATAACCTAGTGAATTACGTCTTTCTGCGTCGCATAGCAATTCCTGCTCACGCATGACATCTTCGAGGGCATCGCTCACTGCCAGCAGTGGGACAGATATCAGACCAAAACGTCGGACGCAGGATAGAAATGACGACTGTGACCTCCATTTTTGCTCGGGAGGACACACCACCTCACCCCAAGAGTATACCATGAACCTTAGTGGTCCAGCATCGGTACCATCTCCAGCTTGAGGCTCTGAGCGTCGCATAGCTCCTGCAACAGCGTTTCTCGAATTTTTGAAACGTCGCATACCTGCAGCATTCCTCGCGTCGTTCACAGCCTCAAAGTCGTGATCTGATATGAACACCTCCCCGCGCACCTCAAGGATGCGAGGGTATTCTTGCGGATCACCTGATAGTTGTGCAGGTATTCCTATGGCACCCATGAGCTGTTGGGTTACGTCTTCGCCTGTCTCACCGTCCCCACGAGATACACATCGCACGAGGATGCCATTTTCATATCTAACGCATGCGGAGGCACCATCTATTTTTGGTTCAGCGCATAGACGAAGAGGCGTTCGAGCAATTCCATCCGCAGTTTCAGCATATGCCCCACCAAGTTGCCGACGTACTCGATGGACGAACGCGTGCACCTCTGCAGCATTGAAAGCATTCTGTAAAGAGAGCATAGGGACAGAGTGTCGAGCCGAGAGCGGTGCGTCCAGATCTCTAGAGCTGGAGAGAGGCGAGCCAACACGACGCGTTGGGCTGTCCTGTTTAACAAGTGTGGGGTGCGCATGCTCAAGAGCTTCAAGACGAATACGCAGAAGATCATACTCGTCATCGGTTATTTCTGGTGCTGCGTCGTTGTAATACAGACAGTCGTGGCGTGTTATCTCTGACGAAAGACGAGATAGCTCCGAAGCCGCATCGGGAGGGTCGAGTTCCTTTGCCCAGCATGACGCCTGCTCTCTCCAGGACACAACACCATCGTCGCTTACGTCATGCGCTCCTACGCGAGAAAATACTCTCGAGCGAGGGAAAGGGAGGTGCCTCCGGTACCTGTGGTGATTTGTTTGTGCCACCCCGATACCCGCGAAAGCCTTGTTTCTGTATGCCAAAAGTATGCCCGCGCGCGGCGGTTCGCACGTCGTCGACATGCCCAGCGTATGCACGTAAGACGTGATCCGTGTCGACCAAATGTGGCGTAGAATTCGGGTTCCGCGTCGCATACGATGTGACCGTCCCCGCGGCACTTAATCGGGTGGAAAGGAAAAGTCGCGGGGCAAACGTTCGCACTGGGTTCCCTGTTACCTGTAGAACGGCTTTGCCGAACACGAAATAAAGTATGATATGATATGAATACTTGCGAAAGTACTTTGAAAGTAGTCCCCTACTTTCGAAAGTATTACCTTACTTCGTTCGAAGGTATTTTCATAATATCTTCTTAAGTGCGATATTTATTGAGGATACTTTAATGTCGAATAAGCTTGCTATGATCGGTGAGGATGTTGGTGTTGAAACTTTATATTGAAAGTAGTCTACGATATATATGTATATGCATGATGTTACGACAACGAACGATAATTTCGCAGCCACGCACTACTACAAAACTCCCATGCATTAACAATTGGCAAAGCCTGAAAGGCATGCCGTTCATACCAGGAGAAGACCGTGATATATTCGGAACCACATTGGAAAAATTAGACCCGGTTTTCTGAGTCAAGGCCTTCTTGGAAACTCAAAAATTGTCCACGATCTATGGACGTTTTAACCCATGAATAAACCGTGCGTAACGCTCGCCGTCATGCGTGCGATGCATGCGCCGGAATCACCGCGCCATGACGTGGTGCCACATGCGAGGATGCTCTGTCGAGATTGTTAGTCAAAAAGGTTGGCACGGTATCCATGCAAGGTGTTCATATTCACATTTCGCTGGGAGACTGTGAAGCTGCAGTGGTCGGTGGTCACCGTCCTAAACGGGTGTACAGTGTTTACTACCGAAATCCGTGTTTGGGTCGTGCGGCAGCCTCATCTTCACTCGCCAGCATGACGAAGAGACAGGATGCAGAGAGCTTGTTGTGCCAACTAAGTTAGAAGCGCTGCCACTTCCGCGACGTCGATGCGGTGCTCGTGGAGAAGGTTCCCGTGAGGAGTTCACCGACTTATTGAGAGGCTCAGGGCCAGAAGAGGGCGCATTTGGTTGGCTTGCTTTGGTCATCGCACCACCACCTTTCAGTGGGAGGTCAATAGCATCAAGAAAGATACCTTCGTAGTTCATTGATGAAACGGAACCGTATCAACACGACCATAAGCCTATGACGCAACGGGGATCCCGACCCGTGGAATCTCCGTCACGTTTCCCTGCTTACTCTCCCCGGCAACACCAGTTTTCGCGTTAGGCGAAGTTGTTTCACCGATCCCCTGTTCCACCTCTGGCAACTTGAATCCCTGGTCAAGAATGTCAATGTTCTGCTGCCCCTCATACGTAAAAGGTCGAGGCCCCAAAATAGCAACTAGGTCGTGCCGTTGCAGAACCTCCTCTGCGAGTAAGCCTTGTGCCAGAGCATCCACTTTCGTACGCTCCCTCTCGATGAGCGCTACTGTGCGCTTATAAGCAGCGTCGACCAGCTCTCTCACCTCTTCATCAATCATACGTGCCGTATCTTGGGAATAGGGCTTCTGTGATGACTGATCGTCTGAAGGGAAGGAGAGCATACCAACTTTACTGTTCATGCCATACACCGCGACACGGTTGTACGCCATTTTGGTCACTTTCTCAAGGTCATTTTGCGCACCAGTGGAAATTTTACCAAGCATCACTTCTTCGGCTGCGCGGCCTCCGAGGGTCATACACATCATGTCCGTGAGTTGCTGGGTTGTGGCGAGAAGATTCTCGTTTGGTAGGTATTGTGCAAAGCCAAGTGCGGCAGAACCTCGAGGGACGATGGAAACCTTCAATAGCGGTTCGGCGTGCTCGAGCATCCATCCCACTACGGCATGTCCGGCCTCATGGTAGGCCACCGTGTTGCGCTCGACTTTGTTCACCACCTTGTTCTTCTTTTCAAGGCCAGCGATGACTCTGTCAGCAGCTTGCTCAAAATGATGGAGCATTACGGCCACGTCGCAGGCACGTGCCGCCATGAGCGCCGCTTCGTTCACAACGTTAGCGATATCCGCCCCGGTGAAACCAGGAGTTAAGGCAGCTAGGCGTTCGCTGTATTGGTCGACGGGTGCGTCAAGTTTGATTTTTCCCAAGTGCACCTGAAAGATTTTTTCGCGGCCCTTGACGTCCGGTCGGTCGACACTGATCTGCCGGTCAAAACGGCCGGGACGCATCAGTGCACGATCAAGAATATCAGGTCGGTTGGTTCCAGCGAGCACAACGACTCCCTCCTTGCTCCCAAAGCCGTCCATTTCGACAAGAAGTTGGTTGAGAGTATTCTCGCGCTCATCATTACCACCCATCATGCCTCCTCGTCCGCGCTGTCGACCAATGGCATCAATTTCATCTGCAGGTGTGGTGGAATATGAGACTGAGTGAGATCTGGCCCAAGGAAGTACTCTACGAAATATACATGAACACATGATACTTATCAATCGCGTACCGATGAAAATGATGGATGGGGCTTGCCCACGCGCCTGCGCGAAAAGATCGCGCACTCGGCTTGGGCCCACGCCGACAAACATTTCCATGAAGTCTGACCCCGAGATAGATAGAAATGGCACCCCTGACTCGCCAGCAGTAGCCTTGGCTAGGAGCGTCTTTCCCGTGCCAGGTGGCCCGACAAGGAGAGCCCCTCGAGGTATTTTCGCTCCGAGATCTTCATATTTTTTCGGTCGCTTGAGAAAATCGACGAACTCCATGATCTCGGCTTTTGCTTCGTCGCAACCGGCGACATCTATGTTATTATTATTAATAAAAAAAACTCGAAAGGTAAGTATCTTCGTATTGAAGGTTTGGTCTTTGTCAAAGGAAAAAGGTCGCACCTTTGAACATTACTTTCTTCGCGTTGCTGTCCAGCGTTGAAACGGTGGCTTTGCCTACGTTGAAGATGTTACCTCCAGGACCTCCGCCGCCGGGACCTCCCATGCCAGGCATTCCTCCAATGCGTCGGTTAAGAAACACAAAGCCGGCGAGCAGAAGGAGGGTCGGGGCAAGGCGAGCGAGCTCAGCAGACCAGGCCACTTCATTGACGTATGTTACAGGGACAAAATCACGTTGATCCATGCCGAGTTGTTCTTGCGCCTCCTCCAACTTCCGCTCAAATGACTCAAGAGAACCTATGTTGAAGTAATACTTCTGTTTGGCAGGATTTGCGACACTCGAGAAGTCTCTTTGAGCCTCCCCAACACTGCGCAAGTTTGCTCTCGGAGATGATGACAGGGTTGCGTGCACGTACACTTTTGCCTGCGTTTTGTTACTCACCTCGATGCGATCCACAAGTCCAGCCTCGAGCAGGGTCGCCTTAAACTCTTGAAACGAAATTTCGCGGGCGTCCGCATTTGCGCCAAAGAGCATGCCAATACCCGCAACAAACAAGCCTGTGGCAATCATCTGGGAAAAAATGGGACTGGAAAAGAGTTCACCGAGGGTCTTCGGGCCACCGCCGTTCCGCCCTCCCTTGTCACCTCCCCCGCTGACATCGCCGCCGCCGTTCGATTCGGATGATTTTGTCGCCCTTGACTTCGATGTTGAATTATGCTTCCGAGCAGCTGGCTGGGTACCCCCGTGCTTTCCTGGTTTTGAAGGCTTTTCACCGGCTCCTGATCTAAGCCGGAAGTTTCCCCAACCTGCCTTCTTCGGCTGTCCCACGCAAAATGCACGTCGGAAACCAAGGAGCCGCGCGCGGATCTTCTCCGGAGATGAAACTGCCATATGCATATTGTGCGAGAAAGCGGCACCGTTCGCTTGAGAGCTGACGCGAAAGCTACGCGTCACAAGAGCCAAGCCCGTCGACGTGGAGGCACCAAAGCCCACGGCTCTTCCACAACTGACAGCAGCGAAGATGTCGCCAGCCGCGGGGCAAAGTTCCTGGTTGACATTAGTCACCCGCGTACAGCTCTGAGGTGCGACGGCGCCGCATCGTGATGCAGCGCGTTTCGCGGCAGTTGCCAGCATCTTCGTTCGTCGTGAAGTTTGAGGACAGCGTTCGCACCCACCACCTCGATTTTTCCCCGAAGCTTTTTGTTCAGAATTCCTAAGATCGAGATTATCACTACCAGTACCAGCAGTACAAGTAATGATATCATATCCTAGCTACGAGATAGTAGATAGGTCCTAAACTAGTCTACTTTCGAGAGTAATCAATTGTGCTGCGGTAAACATTTTTTTGGGATAAACGCGAACCCGTAGAACGTGCTCGCAGAGCATCAAGGCACATCGGAATGGGACTCAGTAAGCGCAATAAACGCGCGATAGTCCCCTTTAGCCCCGAGCTCGCGTCAGTCTCTGCCCCTCGAAGATCGTCTGGCAACGGTGGCCGGAAGGGACAGCACGAGCGAAAGAGCGGGCCGCGACGAGCACAGGGGCGGGAAACCAATCCGGTACGATCACTCGTGTAGTTTATGCCTCCGTGTATGAACAAACGCACGAGCTTGACAGTCTCCGACGCTCTCACTTGCGATGCGGATGACCTGGATGCTTTCGGCTCCGAGTAAACGCCCGCTTTTTTACAACCTCGCACACCACTCTCACGATCTCTTCTCCCATCCTCTCTTTCTTGCAGTTCGCTCAGGCCAAAAATCGGATCTTGAGTCGTCTGAGTGTGATCCGCCAGCTCAGCTCGATGATAGAAGCGTATGATATGGACGGTTGGAAAGGGGCGAGGTGCGTTGCTTATACTCTCGCTCTCGTGTCTGACTGCCGGTGGAGCATCCTTAATTCGTACCGTGAGCCAATGTGTGTCAGTCGTTCTAACCCTTCGCTTCGTCTCCTACGGCTGCTATCCCACGCAGCCGCAAAAAGCTTCGTCCAAGTGACGAAATTGCAAAGGCCCACGTGAAGATATTTCAAATGAAGTTGAAGGTCCGTGAGCTTTTTGAAGCAATAGAGATAGATAACCATCGCTCCCTCATTCCCGCGATGGACGTTGCCGGTGAGGTGGACGCTGAGGACGTCTTCTGTGCGGCGTGTGGTGGTGGCGACGCCACGGATGAAGACGATATTTTGCTGTGTGATGGTTTCTGCGACAGAGCATTCCATCAGCTTTGCGTTGTCCCTCCTGTCACGGCTGAGAAAATGCCCCCGCATGATGAGGGCTGGTTGTGTCCGCTGTGCGACGCGAGAGTGGACTGTTTCTACGCCATCAACGCTGATTTCGACCTCGAGCTTGACATGGCATCCGCGACGTGGCAAGATGTGTTTTCGGAAGAGGCAACCATGAACGCCACACAAACTGGACCCGGACAAACGGATGCGTCAAATGGAAAAAGCGGGGCTGGACAGAGCGAGGGCTTGATGCATCGAGAGTGGACAGATGATGACTCGAATGACGAAGATTTTGGCTCTGATGCGGTGTCTGATGATGGTCTCGATGACGAGGACGAGCCTCTTTCCGGCTCAGGGCGCAATTCCAGCGACAGCATATCAAAATCAGACCCCTGCATAATTTCAGGAGCAGAGAGTATTCGTGAAGCAGTAACGCCAGAGCCTGAGTTGATTTTGGGCAAACGAAGACGTGCCGTGGTTGACTATCGCAAGCTTAATGCTGAGTTGTTCGGAGAAGGCGAGGCGTTTGAGGGCGAAGATGAAGATGAAATGACTGGTGACTGGGGACCTGCTAGCCCAAGCAAGGATAGGAAGCTTACAAGGCTCGAAGCCAACTGGCAAAAACGCAAACGCGTGGGAACCACACTAAGCGCTGGATCCTTGGATACTTCGAGAACTTCGAAGAGACGCTTCCCCGACGAGACCAAGGCTCGACTCAAAGGTGTGCTGCAGATATCGACTCATTCTTCGAAAGAACGGACGAATGAGCTGGCTGATGACGTCATGTTGAAGGATGCACAAGTGAAAACATGGTTCTAGGATAGACGCCGGGCCTAAGAGACGTCAACCTGAAGTGCAGGAGATGAAAGCGCGAGGAAGATTGGTTGCCGTCTCATGATGTGACCGATATATTATACAGCTGCTCTAATTTTGCTAATATTGTCGACGTGAGCATCATTACGACGAATACGCTGCGTTTTGATCTGACCATCAGCCAGACCCAGAAGCCTCACTGAGTTCGCTTTCCTCCACCGACAATCCATCAGCGTCCCCTGGGTTTGTATCCTCGTCTTCACCAGTTTCCTTCACTGTCGCCACCTGATCATCGCCTTCATCGCGCTCCACCCCAACTAACTCCTGTTTCTGCTCTTTCAACATGGCTACTTCTTCCATCAATGATTGTCGCTCTTCAACCAAAGTCCAGATCATGTTATCCTACGCAAGTTAATTTGTCAAGTTTTACGTCAATGAAGTTGAGTGGAAAAAAAAGGTTTTGCAAAAGACTCGCTAGAACGTCGTGTTTTGCCCGACGTGTCCGTTTCCAAAGTGGACACCAGACGGTTAGAGCTACACACATCGCTACGTAGGCACGGCTTTATGCGCAGACTGATGTTGGATCACGGCGAGCAAAACGACTGAAAGGGGGTTCGCTCTGGGGAGGGTACAATACCTTGACAGCAATCAGACGAGAGAGAGCGTCTCGCTCTTTGCTCGCCGCCGTGTACATGCGTGCCTCTCGTTCAAAGTCGCTCGAATCTAAGTCGGAACAATCGGGAAGTGGACGACGGGCCAATCTATCACAAGCGTCATACATCGCCTGTGGATACCGGTTGAAGTCATGGAAGGTGAATCTTTAGACTCTCAGGGAGTTGACGATAGCTCGCCGAGAAGTGCAAGTGCGTGGAAAAGAAAGAGGGCAGTCGTGTCGCGCGTCGCGCGCACCCTGTATCGTCCAAGAAACTCCGTCGTGAGGGCATCCTCCGCGCTCGTCGCCTTATCGACTTCCGCAGCGAGAACGTTGATGGCGTCTGCGTGACGAGCCAACTCATCCACTTCACGTTGGATGCGCATCTGCTTCAAGCTCTCGCTCGCGTTCAACCTTGCGAGAAGCTCGCTAGCCTCGCTTTTTACTTCACGCTCGACCACCCCTTTCGTGTGAGCGACCTCCAAAGTCATTGCGCGTAGCCTTCCAATATGATGGAGAATGTGATCGCGTTTCGCGAGAAGCATGCCGTTCACCACGTAGTGCAGCGTGCGCTTGCAATTCGCGGCGTACGCACACGTGTGGTCAGGGGAGACGAGCACCTCCGGTGCTGGAACGCCCTTCGGAAGCGGCTGCGAGGGAGGAATGTCAAAAAAGTACGAGTCTGGGGCACCAAGTGGCGCCTCGGGTGCGTTGGGAACGCCTTGGGGTTCCATGGCGAACGTTCGAACGCTGCGGGCGTTTGTTGTGTTCGTGGCGGTTCGGACGCGGCAGCTTTTTATCCTCTAGCTAGCTAGACTAGCTAGCTAGCTAGCTAGCTAGATAAATTTCTACTAGCTAGCTAGCTAGCTAGATAGCCAGATAGGTAGGTAGACTAGTAAGCTAGTCTACTTTCGAAAGTAGACTAGTCTAATTTTTGCCGCTTGCAAACGGTCACTTGTGTGTCCAAGTCCAACACACCGACCAGCCGAAGGGGAGGAGCGGCGCGTACGACGCGGCAAAGCCTGAGAGAAGGAGAGGGTTGGAGGAGAGTCGGGGTGAGGCGAGGCGATGCGGTGGATGAGAGCGTTCAACGAGCGGGACCGAACGCGCGAGCGGTGGGATGACGAAAGCGAGGCGACGCGAGACGATTTATTACCTCGGTATTACGAAATCCAGAATACACCCTAAACGTCAGTGAATTTCAATTCCGCGCACCAGATAGATGCACCAGAGGCAGTGCAGTGTGTGCTTTTACTTTCGTAAATAAAAACTTGTAATCTCGATCTCAGGAATTCTCTATTAAAACGGACGAGATCGCGGGTCCCCTACCCGTCAACCGGGCTCGACAAGGTCTCGGGTTCGATAATCGCACTGATCCCGCAGTCAAGGCTCACAAGGCGATTTACGTGCGCACAAAATCCTCTCTCATGGGCAGGATCCAAGTCGCACGAGTCAAGACCATCGCGGAAAGGATCATGCGTATTACTTTCGAAAGTACAATTCCGCACCCCAGATGCACCAGCAATGAGGCAGTGTCAAACCAAATCATTTCTGGGTAATCTGGTGTGCTTTAAAACTTGTAATCATGATCTCAGGAATTCTCTAAAAAAAACATGTACCTTCGGTAATACTTTCGAAAGTAAATAGTCTACGAAAGTAATATCATGAAGTACCTTCGAAAGTAGACTACTTTCGAAAGTAGACTATGGTTTGACTATGGTTTATCTCACACGCTATAGGATATACCTTTGAAGGTACGAAAGAGTTATCACAACTAACAGTTGACTATCTGCACCTTTGGAAATTCTGGACGAGTCCCAAGGACGTATAGGTCCATTAGTCACGTTTAGCACAAGTTTTTCAACCGGACATCGTTCGTAGAACCGACAGAATAAAGCATCGCCACTACCAGTACTTCGTGCCATTCTCGACCGCAACTTGGATGTCTCGTTCCCACCCTACGATTTCAAGTGTCAACGTGCACATTCCGCGAGCGAGATTTTTCAGAATCGCTCCGAGGTACACTCCACAGCGAATGGGAACCACAAAGCAAAACGCTTCGGCAGCCCGACTTGGAACCTTTCCTCGTGTTGCTCGCGTTGAAGACGTGGACCTGGACCTGCAAAATGAATATCTGACGACACTTGAGACCAACATTGACGATCTCTCCCCACAGATTATCGCATATGCAATGGAGGAGCTTATGTCAGCTGGGGGACTGGATGTGTGGGCAATACCTGTGCAAATGAAGAAAGGGCGCCTAGGCACCATGCTTGGAGTGCTTTGTCGCGCCTCGCAGGTGAAGCCTTTGATAAGGATAATGCTTCAGGTGCGCGGCTCCCAACATATTTGTACCACTCGTCAGGAGGTGTGGAGGTGCTATCATCGGCATGTGTTGATTTGAGACGTGTGCAACAATCAGTGAAAAAGTTTTAAATGTTACGTAGGAAACCACGAGTCTGGGTGTCCGAGTTCAGAGTTGTGAGCGGATAAGCATGCAACGCGACTTGGAGACAGACACTACTTTGCGGGGCCTACCGGTTCGTGTCAAGGTTGGACAATTTGATGGCAAAATCGCCAACGTACAGCCAGAATATGAAGACTGCGCAAAGATTGCTCGGGAAAGCGGCGTTCCGCTAAAGCAGGTGCTCAGGGAGGCACTGGATGCGTACTTTACGAGACATCCAGATAGTTAATAGCCGAGAGAAAAACTTCATATCCCACGTGAGATACGAATCAAACTCTTTCAGCGTCGTTATTCTTTTACTTTGGAGACAAAAATGAATTCTGCATAGTTCCGGTCTTTAGTCCCGCTTCCTCTAGCAAGGATTTCGTCTCCATTTCGTTCGAAACGCTGCGAATTCGCTGCACGATGTCGTCCACAGTAAACTTGTGACAGTTAAACTGATCCTTAAAACCGTTCACTGCAGGGGTCAGTTATGTTCGATTTCGTGTCAGGCTGAGCTCATGGTACTCTCCGCCGATGCAGCGGAGGGAAAGAAGGAGGGACAGGATACGAAAAAATGTTAACAAAGGGTTTTCTTACCGAATTCAACCGCGACAACTGGAGGCGCATCTCCTGAACGAATTGTGTGTTTCACCACGCACTCAGGGTTGGAGTGGCGTGCCTTTGGAGCCAAACATCGCCTCAAGAACTCCCTGCGGACAAGTCAGTTTTAGGAACTCGAATGTAGGGAACCAGCAAAACCAAATTACGCATTGAGGTGCATGTATGTGTGCGAGAGACTCACCTTACCGCAGCAGAACGGGGGTCTGAAGGAGTGAATTGTATGTTCACCTGAGGGTTCCGTGTGCGAGTTGAAAGAAACGCTGTGAGCGAAGCGTAAAAAATAAGCCGGAAACGAGCACATGCTACCTTTGCCAGTTTACGCAAGGGCATGGATGCAAGCTTCAATTCATCTGCTCGTGAGCGGTATCGAGGTTCGTGCTGACGCAGCTTCGCACAGTCTCGCGAGAAATGAGGTGCTCTAGAGCTAGCTAGCTCTAGACACAATATCAATTAGACTACTGGTAGGCTTAAAAAGAAAGTCACAGCTGACATCAGCAACATGCGGTATAACAATCTGAGACTGGATCAACTCCCAATTTTAATGGTTTCTTTCAGAGAATTCCTGATCAGATCGAGATTAAGCATTACAAGCAAGATCACCCACTGATGATTTACTTTCGAAAGTAGTTTGACACTGCCTCATTTTTTATGCTCGCGGCAGTGCCTCAACAAACTTGTTAGCCTTTCCCATGACCCGGAAATAGCCGTCATGCGGATGGCATGCAATCATAAATGCCTAGTCGAAAAAAACAAAAATCTCTGATTGGTGAGCTCAAGTTATTATGCCGCCCGCGCGTGCTGTGACCTTCGTTCCTGCGGCTCCACTTGGGTTGAACTGGAACACGGTTCAAGCGATACAGATTGCAATACCTGAGACATTCAAGGACCCTAACTGTCGGACGGTTCATCACGTATCGGAAATTCTGAATTCAGATGATCGTCGAAGTGATCTCAACCAAATCAGCTCTTGGCAGCACGCGGTTGAGCGCATCGTCAACAGCGTTGTGAGCGAACATCACAACAGCTTCAGCAAGTCGATAAAAAAATACGCAGAAATCGTTTCTTTGTTCGAAAGCAGCCACCAAAATGTCTTTCTGCTGCGCAGAACTCTAAGCGCTGCACGTGATCAACTCTTGCCTGATTTATGTGTGCACTGTCAAATCAAGGTTATTTTGCATCAGACTCTTGTCTTTCGACATTTGGCGGACAAGCTCAGTCAGCTTGAGCGACTAACCCAACTGCCCAAGGAGGTTCGTGGAAAGATTGAAGATGGTCAACTTACTTCTGCTGTGTATCTAGCTGCCGAAACAAAGAGCATACTAGGATTACTTGAACATGGGACGGTTGGTGGTCCAATCATTGACCTTCTCCAAGAGTGCGCTTCCAGCTCAGAGAGTGTGTGCAGTGTGCTCCTCAATTCTCTATTGGACATTCTATTTTGCAGGGCTCAGCCGTTTCGGCGCTTGGCCCGGGAATATGAAAAAGGTGGAGATCTCACCCCACAAATCTGGCGGAGGTTTGCACAAAACAACGAGATACACACGGAATTATCCCGTTCTTCGATCCTTTGTTGCTCACGATGGTTCGATGAAAGGTCGATGGAACTGAAAACAACACACGTGGGTCATCGTGTAAAAAATACTTCAACTGTTTCGGATCAAGCGTTTTTACTCAAGCCTTGTTTCACCTTGCAAAAAGTCAAAGAAGACATTGAACATATTGTTGAATGCCTCTTCCGTTTGCATTCGGCTGACGATTCTAGAGTGATTGACTCTATCCTCGGATGTATGCGAATAGATATTCGGGAAATTGTACGCGAGTCGATTCTGTACTGTTGTTCGCGCAAGGACACCATTGTTTCTGTCGCGTTGCAATACTTTGGGACAGCAACTCCTGTCTCTTCGCAGTGCAGCGAAACACTGAACGAAGCAGAGAGCACCGCTCTTCTCTCCTTACTCACTGATCATATTTTGAATGCATTTCGCTTGGTTTTAATGAATTTACAATATCTTGATTCCATGATGGTAAATGCAGTCCCCGGAGTGTCGTTGTCTTCTTGCTTCACCTGTGCACTACGCGAAATGGAAGCTAGCTTTCAAACTGCTATTGAAGGAATAATTCGTACGGGACATGTCGACCTAGATGAGAATCACTCGGTCAGTGCGACGCAGAAACGGGATGCATGGTGGCAAAGGGATACTTTCGCGAATACAGATGAAGATAATGTAACCTTTTATGTTTCCAGGTGTGAACTTCTGACCTTTGAGTTTCAGTGTCCACCCGACAAACGCGGTCTTGCAGACACTTCGCTTCTAAGCATACGAAGTAAAGCAACTGACTTTAATGAACATCAAGCACAAGATATCAACAGTGAAGAAAACGGTAGTGAATATGACAGCCTTCTCGCAGCAGCGCGACATCTTCGGACGGTCCTACGCATGACCTCCATAGCGCAAACGTGGGACAAAGTTTCAACTGAGATTAAATTGCTCCTGGAAGACCTCCGTGGCACCGCGCACTGAGAAATATTGCTTGGAACGAGAGCAATAAATTATGTGACAATGGACAATGTTGAGCACACGGGACTCCTATTCTATGGGTGCAATTGTACCGCGCAGTTTGACGAAACAATTTTCACCAACCGTCAACGGTCTGAATACTCAACCCCTCCTCAATCGTTCGATCTCCAGATCCTTTCGTTTGATTTCCTACGGTTCACGCGTTCGAGGGAAGCGACCGTCAGAGAAAAATCTGCCGCTTTAACTTTGAACAGGATAATGAGGGGCAAATACCATTATTGCGGTTCTATACAGACACGATATGTTCCTTTCTAGCCTGGAATTTTCTTCCCGAAGATGCGCGCGAGACTCCTCGCTGCCGCGCAACCGCGACTCAAGCAGGAATATTTCTGCTTCGCGCAGCTTCACCCTCTCACTCAAAGCTTTGTTTTGTGTGTGCACTGTGGTAGCCCCGGATGCACCCGTGCTCTCGATTAGATCAGAGTAAATATCTTCCGACATCGCATCAACATAGCTCTTTTCTCTTCGCAGAGAGATATTGAAAGTTCACGACGTTTGCTTCTTGGAGCGTTGCCCTTTGGTACGGATGTTGTCGACCTCGCCCTTCTCAACATAACGGTATGATACAAACACACAAGTAATAGTCTACGATATTTTATGACAACGAACGATAAATTTCGCAGCCACTACAACACTCGCCTTAATTACCTTCGTTGTAACGAACGAAAACGAACCTCGAACTCGGAAGATACAACGAAGCCTCGCGTTGTGTCGAAAGCGACGCAGGTAAGCAAAATCGACACAGAGCATCCTTGCATGTGGCACCACGTCGTGGCGCGGTGATACCGGCGCATGCATCGCACACATGACGGCGAACGTTACCCACTGTCTGCTCACGGTTTAAAATGTCCTCGTCTCGTCCACAAAATTCGAGAGGTCCTCGTTGAACGCCTTGAAGCAGAAAACATGAAAACATGGTCTTATTATTATCAGAAATAATTATCAGAAATAATTATCATGGTCTTATTATTATCAGAAAACATGGTCTTATTCTTCCTCTGCGGTTCCAAAATTCCTTGCGAAATTGCAGTAAGAACGGCAAGCCTGTCGGCGGGCTTTGCCGAATATTTCATATGATATTAAAATAAAGTATCATACTACAGTATCTTCGAAGGTAGTCTATTAATCTTCCGATACGCGCACGCGTTGGTTCTCTTCCTCCTTTTATTTGAAGCCTTGGTGTAAAAGGCTATCTTGAGAAGTAAGGTATTAATACGAGGTATCTCCCCAGAAACTCTCGTGAAATTATGTACCTTGTATCAGAAACTAGATGGTATCATTCCCCCATACATGATTTGCATACCAACTTCGATAGGTTCGATGCACTCTAGCTAGAGTAAGCTCTAGCGAGAGCTCAGGTAGCTACCTCTAGCTAGAGCTAGCTCTCTCTGTATTACGAAAGTAGATTGTTTTAGGTAGCTCTACATCTAGAGCTCCGTCCATTGTCCAGCTACGAGTAGTCCGCCGCCAAACTTCACGAGATGACGCCAGGAGAGATCGAAACGCCGTGTGCGAATTTTCAGAGCAATCGAGGAGGCGCTGGGTGCCGTTCGGGCGGCGTAAACACCCGGGGATGGCTAAACTGGAAAAAACGCCCGAGTCACTGAATGCCCATACACTGTCACCGTTTTGGCTGAAATTTCACGAATCACAAGTAGTCCAACCTGACCTTGAAAAGATAATTCCTGAGATCGAGGTCACAAGTTTTAAAGCACAACAGATAGACAGATTACCAAGAGATGATTTACTTCGACACGACCTCATTTCTGGTGCATTCTGGTGTGTACCTTCGGTAGACTACTAAATACTTTCGAAAGTAGTCTAATATGACATATTTTTTCGGTGAAATCAATTTATCAGACTAGTCTAGTCTACTTTCATACTTTCGAAAGTATGATAATATGATATGTACATACGAAATATGATACTTTATAGTAATAGCGAAGGTATCAATCATATGGCAGGCAAGTCAGTAGTCTAGCAAGCGAACACCATCCAAGCGCCGAATTCCTGAACTGCACAAACGAGCTTGTTGAAATGCCTTACGAACGTCTCGTTGCGAGCGACGAAGTCGAGTGCTCTTCTTCTGGCTTTGACGTCGTTGTAGCGGCCCAGGAGAGTGCCCGACAAAGGAGGAACACAAGGGAAAAACTAGAGCGCCTCGTGTGGATGCTCGTATCTGCAGTGATCGTTTGGTTCGGAGACGGCTCGAACAATCTTGTTCATATTGGGATCGAGCGGGCAAAGGCTGAGAGGTGCGCATTGAGCACAACTCTCCGGGCTGTGAAGCCGTTGTTGACGAGCTCGTCTTTGAAATACGCACTTGCCGCAGGACCTGGCTTCTCGTAGCAACCTTCTCCCTTGCAGCCAACTTCTTCATTCTCTGCCACCTCGTAGTGAATCGTCAATTTCATCGCAGAGGCTCAAAATGGGAGGCGAATTCCTCCTGGGAGGTTCCCGTTTCGGTCGCCTTTGGAGCGGCGGCCTTTGTTGGGTGAGACTTCTGCATCATGACTCACAAACACTAATTTTCTGACTCAACTCAAAATTCAACCCTTCACACGTCAGATACGGAATCATTCTCTGGCAAGTTTATGGATGGTGGACTCCCATCGTCGAGGTGCGATTTATTTGCTTTTATATCACGGCAGCTCATATATCTTCCAGAAACAATAGGAAGTGATCATCTTATTCTAACAAGCGACTCTTCATTTGCAGATTGTGCTGTGCATTGGATTCCTTATGGCTACCTACTTCGTGCCCACCGTGAGCTTGAAAAATAACTTTAAAAAACACTAATGAGACGCGCCAAAGATATTGCAGAGGATTGGTGCGTCCTGGTTTATTAAAAGACGAAACGGGTGCTCATATCTCGAACGTCACGAACATCTGTCAGTTCCAGAAGAATTCTCCGTTTGCTTTGCCAAAGAGTACGTCCTTGCCATTCAATGTCATCACACCTCCCTTCAACGAGCATTTCCACTTGTTCTTTGCTCGTGTCACCTTGTCGAACTGAGCAAGCACGAGATTCGTTGTTTGGACATCCACTCCTTGCAAACCTGCAGAATATGTTGTGTGAGTGTCACTTGAATCTTGGCATCGACCCCCAACAGTTCTCGCACCTTGGGACTCCTGGTCGCTGTCGGAGCTCAACGTCTCACCATAGTCCACCGTGGCGTCAAACTGAGCAGATGATTTAGTTGTGACAATCGCTGCACTCGCGCCAGCGACCGTCTTCTCAACCGGTGTCTCCAATGGCGACTTGCAACCAACTGTGAGTGCACGGGCTTGTCAGTCTGTCAGTATGCGCGGTCAAAGGAACTAGGATTTTGGTGGTTAAATAACTCACCATCGGCAGTGCTTGCTTCCTTCGCCTTACCGGCTACATCCTTGGAGGAGTTATTTGCATCGAAGTTTTCAGCTTTACGTTTTACTCCTTGCTTCTCCGCGAGGTCCAAGGGTTCCTTCTGTGCAGGAGTTTTCAGTTGGCAAGGCAAGTAAGGTCAGACAAGACCTCGATCAAGTGACAGCCGGACACTCAGACTGGGCTCCTTCGTGCAGAAATGTCGCATGCGCTTCGCGCTGAAAGCGATTAAAACGAAAACTACAAATTGAATCCATAGCCGGGATCGGGTTAATAGTATGAAGCTCTCCCTAGCGCGCACCTCGACGTTCCTCATGTTCTCATCCAAATCTTTCGAGAGGGATCCACTTTCAAGAAGCTTGTGTTCCCAAAGCTGTGCGGGAAGCCAAACATTTGGTTATACATGTTCTAAATGAAAATCTGTCAAAACCAGACCGCGTACCGCTGCCAACGTTCTCAAAGAAGTTTCATCAAGCTGCTCCGAGCTGAAGTCAGCCTGTCAGAATGGACTCGTTTTGTGAGTCGGGGACCTCGGCGTAAACTTGCGAAAACTGGGCACGTGCGTACCCGAACACCATCTACAACGTTTCTAATGACCTGTAGATACACGGACGCGATGTCCATCAATTCTAAAGTTTGTGAGGTCAAGCCGGTCACGGATTCGTGGAGGAGCAGTGTTCGCAGACTGAGGACCTGACGACGTACGAGCGTTGGTAATATTTCGTGTACGGGACTTATCACCGTTGGGAGTTACTTTCGAAAGTACTTTCGAAAGTTAAAAAAAAAAAGAGGAGGTACCGTAGTTGTAGTGTTTTGATCTCAAGGTGGGGTTTTTTTTAGTGAAACCCCACCGTGAAACCCCACCTTGAGATCAAAACACCATAGGATACCTACCTCCTCTCTTCTCTCCCTGTTTGTTGGTTCGCGCGGACGAGCACTAGTCTATTGATATTTTTTGCCCGGCTCAGCTCTCGTACGCAGCAGATTCATACCGTGTTTGGACTTGTTGTACTTGTAGTGCCTGTCGCGGGAAAACTTCCCCGGACTCCTTGAAATGCCCTAACGGCGTGAATCCAAGTGCAACCAGCGTTTGCGCGCACTGTAGATTATGCGCGCGCGGCGCGTTCTTCTTGTCATCAGAAACGCCGCACGCTCTCTTGTCACTGAGTCAGCAACTCGGTGCGCTCTGGAGGAGCTAAGTTGCCTTCAATCCGTGCGCAAGGTTCAAGGCCCGTTCCACGCACCCTGGGCTGTCAATCGAACTGCTCGGTACGCCTTAAGGGGACTCTCTGCGGATTTTGGACCGGGACCCCAATGTTGTATACATTCTGGGCGCACAGAGGAAGGTGATGCATCCGACTTTCTTTCATCTCCAACTTCCCCTTGGACCTTCGAGGCGGTCGCCACGATTCCTAATCTTCTCTCTATAGCTCGAGGCGCCTCTGGCCCAATGCTCGCTGCCGCGGTTCTCCTAGACGTACGTTCTGAGTTGATTGTTACCGGCATCACCGCCGCTGCCCTTAGTGATTGGCTGGATGGCTACCTCGCTCGGAGATGGAACCAAATTTCAGTCGCAGGCACGTACCTTGATCCCGCTGGCGACAAGATCTTTGTGGCATGCATTTCAGCGTCACTCGCGGCAAAAGGATTCATTCCAACCTGGTTAGCAGCGTCATTCATAACTCGAGATTTAGCGCTCGTTGGAGGCGTATCATACAAACGTGCACGTGAACTGAGGTGGAGGTGGCTCACGTGGGGGCAATTCTTCGGCGTTGGTGATGGCAATTTAGTTAACAAATCGTTGCCCCCACTCGAGCCAAAGACTATTGGGAAAATCTGCACAGCGCTTCAATTTGCGCTTTTCACAGGGGCCATGTTGCACCATACACATGGGTGGCCAGCTGAGGAGGAGTTGACAGTGATCCAGTACGCCACAGCGGTGGCGACAGCACTGTCTGCAACGGCGTATTATTCTGATTCATCGAACGTCGTCCAATGTTTGAAAGCTTCCTCGATGAAATTGAAGAGTAAAAGGGCGCAGACAGGAAAGTGAGTGCTGAGACGATATGCAAAAGAGTAATATAATCGCTCGAATCCATACACAGTAGGATGTGCCATGTTTCACATAAATACAGTACACTCTCGCGATTTCGCCTCACCCCACATCACCATCAAAACTGTCCGGTGTTGTACAACCAGCCCAGCGTCTTGAGTGCCTCAAGGTTTCCGTTCTCAGCTGCAACCTTGAACCATTTCACTGCGGTTACGTTACACGCCTGTGTGCCCTCTCCATCCAGGTGGAGAAACCCTATTATTCCAGCCGCAGTGGCAAGTGAGGTCACTCCTATTGGCGCGTCGCGGTTCTTCACAGCCTTACTAAGCCAGAAAAGAGCCTCCTCACCGTCGACGCCTTGATTTCCGGAGCCTCGGTAGTGTATCTCACCGAGTTTGAACTGCGCGATACCAGAGCCTAGCAACGCGGCGCGCTTCCATGCCATATTCGCAGCTGTTTGGTTGCCCCGGAGGTCCTGAAGCATACCGAGAGTCACAATTGCGCTGACATTCACTCCAGTGTCCGCGGATCGAATCAAAATTTCTGGAATGCGAGCGCCTGAATTTCTGCCAAAGAAGCGGCTCGATTTACGCCCATCGCTAGTACCGCTGCGAGCACTGTGTGAAAGCTCAGGTGTGGCGCCTTTCCTCACGTGCTCCCAAGTTCGACGGTGAGCCACTGCACCTTTCACAGGAGACATTCCCCGAAACGGCTGGTTCGCATCCAGCACAAAGTGTAGCTGGCGAAGGTAGACATCCTCGTTCAGAATCGCTTGCCTCCACTCCTTGCACACTCCGCACAGAGCGTTAGCTACCGAAGCTTTTCTCGGGAGATGCCAAAGCACTTGACTCAATAGTTCAGGCGGGAGATCAGATATGCTCGCGCGCACATACTCCTTCTCCGTCACGGCCTCATCTTCCGTCATTCGTTCCTTGGAACGGACTGCCATGACGTTATTTGGCTGTTACCCGCGCTTATCCAGAAAGCAAGGAACTTGTATCCTATCATAAAAAAATAGAGTTGAGGAGGAAGTGTTTTGATCCCAAGGTTGGGTTTCACTAAAAAGAGCGGAGCTAGCTAGCTAGCTAGCACCACCAGCTCCGCACGTAAAGAAAGAAGAGCGCCTCGCTACAACGGTGCTCCAACAACAGCCTACTACCGAGAGCCCACCGGTAGTATTACAATTCCGCACCCCAGATGCACTAGAAATGAGGCAGTGTTAAACTGAATCATCTTTGGGGTAATCTGGTGAGCTTTAAAACTTGTAATCTCGATCTCAGGTTTCTCAAAATAGTCTCCTCAGACAACTCGCCTCTCCCCGTACGTTGTTCGCTGCGACACCTCAACCCCCACTTGACTCTGTGATGTAAAATTAAAATTAGTGGTCGTATATGCTCTACAAGTACGAGAGCATATATACCATATCTGATACGCGGTACTATTCATAGACTAGTATGATATATATTACCTTCGAAGGTATGATAATTTGTATGAAAAAAAGGTGGACTACGAAAGGTTGGACTTTCGCACAACCCAACTTGGAAACCTGGGAGTCCTTCGGTATGGGCACGGAAGCTCCAGTTCGGACAACTGATTTGTGCAACAAGATTTGTGTCAGCAAGAGTGCAACTGCCCACCTTGTCATGAAATTAAACACTGCGCATGTTTAAGCGACACGACACACCGCGCGCCTTTAAGTAACGAGGGCTTTGTGTTGGTATCCCTTTTTCTCAAAAATACGGTCGATTTTCCTGTGTTATGGCTTCAGCACACTCTCCCGACGGTTGCCCTTTAACATTCGAGGTCATCGCGACGGAGCGTCGCGCGCGCGCGACTCGAATAATGTTCCGGAATCGCGAATGCTTAACCCCTATGTTCATGCCTGTCGGAACACAAGGCACCGTAAAGGGGCTCACTTCAAGACAGCTTCAGGAGTTGGAATGCCAAATCGTTCTTGGGAATACATATCACCTCGAGAATAGACCGGGTTCGGCGTTACTGCGGGAACTTGGAGGACTTTCAGAGTTCATGAGCTGGGACGGCGGTACACTCACAGATAGCGGCGGCTTCCAAATGGTAAGCCTGCTGGATTTGGCAGATATATCGGTGCGTATACGCTTCTCTTGACTTTCCGAGACAGCCTACCAAGAACACTTTTCAGGTGTCCATGCCTCTGCTTGGCGGATAAATCTTTCAAGAATTCAAGGAAGGATTCAGAAAGGAAGACATATGGGAACTTTCTGACATTTTCATTCGGATGTTTTTCATCTCACGTGCAGGAAGAGGGCGTTACTTTCCAGTCGCCTGTGGATGGACAGCAACTGTTGCTTACCCCTGAACGCTCGACGCAAATTCAGAATGACATCGGCGCCAACATCATGATGGCACTTGATGATGTGGTAAGCTCTGTATGTGAAGATCATGATCGCTTTCAGGAAGCCACTCACCGCACACTGAGATGGATAGATAGATGCATATCCGCTCACAAGAGACCTTCTGAACAGGCATTGTTCGGGATCATCCAGGGGGGACTGGACCCAAAACTACGTGATGTATGCATCAACGGTCTGAAGGCTCGCGGGGATAAGCTGCCTGGATATGCAATCGGAGGTCTTGCTGGAGGTGAGGAAAAGTCTGCTTTTTGTAAGGTAGTTTCTCAGTGCACTGCAGCTCTGCCACCGAACAAACCGCGTTACGTCATGGGCGTGGGTTATCCTCTTGATCTTGTGGTTTGCTCAGCACTTGGGGCTGATATGTATGATTGTGTTTATCCTTCACGAACGGCAAGGTTTGGAACAGCACTCGTGCCAGAAGGAGTGCTTCGTCTAAAGTCTTCTGCAATGGCAAAAGATTATCGCCCTATCGACAATGAGTGTGACTGTCTCGTATGCAAATGTTACACGCGTGCACATTTGCATGCAAAAATCACGAAGGAACCTCATGCTGCCAGTTTGCTGACATATCACAACATCAGATTTCAGATGCGTTTATGCCAGGACATGCACCGAGCCATTACATCTCAGGATTTCGAGGCGTTCGTGCAGGCATTCATTCGCAGGCAATTTGCGAATCGCGATATACCTGCATGGGTAAGAGAGGCTTTGGAGCTAGCCAAGATCGACTTATGAGAGAAGGGGATTCTCGGAGCGTACGTGCTTGCGCGAGAAGGATGTTGACGATTTCATAAGCTCGAAGCTCTCTTCAACATTTCACGACATCAACCGCGAATACTTTTGCAATGAGGAACGCATCTTCTACTGATGATGCTGCGACCCAAATGCGCCCATTAAGCCCCACAATCACCTCGAAAGAGAAAATCTCCCCGAGAGCACCAAGTGCGTCACTTCCACGTCGACATAGCAGCTTGTGTGCCTGCTCAGTGTTGAAGTGATGGACGACTCCTCCACTGAGAACACCGAGTCCTCTCGATTGCTCTGAATCTTCGATGCAGGTCAGAAGAGGATCTGTCGCGCTATTGGTCTTCAAGACACGAGCGTGTACAAGCGAGCCAACCACAAGTTTCGGGCGATTATGCTTTGTTGCTCCTGCGAAAGAGAGCACAGGGAGGGATGCTCTCGAAGGAGCACAGATATCAACCTTATAATTTTCCGCATGCACCTCTATCACAACGCCAACCACGGTCTCATCGACCGCAGGAATGTACCTCTTTCTCGAGAAGTTGAGCCAAGTATCCCCTCCTCGCGTGTGTAGGGTTCCGGTGCATGTCGATGATAAGTCTCTTCTACCGTTGTGTCTAAGGCCGTCGCCTATTCGCAGAGGTGCGTGTGCTGGCGATATCGTGTCAGTGAAAACCTCTCCAGGGCAACATGTTTCCATCGAGTCGGAGTGTCCAGAGCGCGCTGAACTGCAGTGTCTCACCTCGGTAGATTTTAGAGCTAGCTAGCTAGCTTAGCTAGCTACGGCTCGCGCATGATAATTATATCATTATTAATGCTTGTATAATACGAAAGTATTCATAATATACTTTCGTATTTATGGAAAGTAATCAATACTTTCAACACTTAACAACATCCTCACCGCTAACTCATCGCTAAGATCGTAGTAAGTAAGCTTATCAACATATACCTCGAAGGTACGAAAGTATTATGTAAAAAAAGCACTTTCGAAAGTACCTTCTAAAGTACCTTGTATGATATTACCTTCTTCGAAAGTATGACTAGCTAGCTAGCTAGCTAGTAGTCTGCTATCGTATGACTACTAGTCTAGCTAGAGCTCGTAGCTACCAGAGCAGACAGTATGTAGACATATCATATTACGAAAATATGATACGAGCGAATACGAAATAAAGTAGATTTTCATTAAAGTGGATTTCAGGTATAGGTCCTATATGTGGACACCCCCGAGGAAAATTTTCAGATTTGTTCGTCCGGTTGCTCCCGGAAATTTTTGATCGGGTAGCGTTTCAAAGGGAGTTGAAAGGAAAATTTGCACATCTTCATAAAATGAAATCCACGGAACCCTCTCTCGCGAAACGCCGCGCGCGACCCCTTTCCGTGGGACAATGCGCAATCTGACATCATCACTATCATCAAATCGCATTGACACACAATTCAACTCTGCATTGACACACAATTCAACTCTGCTCAAGATGGGGACGTTTTGGCACCGTGCGTGCCCTCACGGTCTGCATCACCTCGCCTAATCCAGTCATCCGTTACGTCGCAGTGCCGCGGTTGAAAGGGAAAATAGGGAAAAAAAAATATATATAATAGGGGAAAATAGCGTCTTGAAAGAGAAAATCGATCAGAAAAAAATCAAATAACTCGTCATTCTTGAGTTAATTCCACCGACCGTAATAGTAATAGTAATAGTAATAGCATAGTATAAATATGATATCGATATGACGGTGTTCACACCTGCTGCCGCTGCCTGAAATCCAGAATAATATTATCTTAATATTAATACTTTCGAAAGTATTAATAATAATATCATATTTCTTTCGAAAGTATTTTCGAAGCCCTCGAAAGCTCTTTTCGGGTCGCATCTACCTGTCGCCGGTACTGAGAGGACTTCTCATGGATCCTCTAACGAATATCTGCGCACAATTCGAGCAAGTCGGCCAGGCTTTCGCAACGCATTATTACAACGTGTTCGACACCGATCGTGGACAACTTGGCTCATTGTACAAGGATGATGTCTCTATGCTCAATTTCGAGCACAGCGCCGAGAGACCAGGGCAGTTCAAGGGTACCGCCGCGATCTTGCAGAAACTCCAGAGTCTTCCATTCCAAAAGGTTCAGCATCAAATAGTGACTATCGATTGCCAGCCTACGCCTGGAGGGGGGGTACTCGTCATGATTTGTGGCAACCTACTAATTGACGCAGAGCAGATGCCCCAGAAGTTCAGCCAGGTATTTCAGCTGCTGCCGTCAGGTTCGGGATCTTTCTTCATCTACAATGATATTTTTCGACTGAACGTTGGATGATGCTGAGAAGTAATCAGCTCATAAACGGAGCATCGAAGCACGTGCTAGCCCGTCGTTGCTATTTGACTGGGGATAGTTATCATCACGTTTGTGAAGGATTTCCATTCCATCCAGTAATACTACCTTCGCTATTTCGTTGTTCAGCGCCTCCGGCGCTTAACTCTGTCGGTCAGTTGGGAGAAGAGTGCGTCGCATACTCTAGTATAAATAGTCTGATTATTTTCCTTTGTATCGTCTCGAACTACATGCTCGCGCGAAAGCCAGTGCTCTCCGGGTCATGGTGATAGGATAGATAGGACCATTTTATTAGAACGGCTATACCTGTAGGTCTCAATTAGCGAATATACGAAGGTACTTTCGAAAGTACAAATATTTCTTGGGGCAACAACTTCGACAGCTCCGCCACCGCGTTTCTCAAGACATACGAAGCAGAGCAATGCTGGGGGCAGCGTTCCCTCGGAATCGAGGCATTTCGACACCCAAAGCATCGACGTTTAATTCAAATGCAGGCCGTTCTCGTGTGTTCCCGGCCACGGGCCAGCGCGTGACCGAGGCGAGTTCTATTTCTTTTCCTTGACCTCTGCAGAATTTCGGAGACTCACCACTCGCACGGACAGGCGGTCGAAGCACTGAGAAGAGCGAAAGTCATCGCTTTGCCAACGGTGAGCTCACGCAGAGTGCATATGTTCACATGATCATGATCTCAATTCGTGGAATTGTGCCCAGGACACCCTTTACGGCCTAGCGGCCAGTGCGTGCTCCGAGGAGAGTATCAAGGTTCGAAGTGTCACTTATGACAACTGAAACTCTAGCACATTTCTGAACAGTTTTGTGGTGTCGTGGACCTGCAGAGACTATATGATGCGAAACACCGTTCTTCGAATGTGCCACTCGCGATTTGTGTCGGCGATGCAGAAGTATGTGCCAAACACAAGGAACTATTCGAAAGTTAAACACGTTGACATACGCTGCTGCTCGCACAGGACGTGAGAAAGTATGCTGACGTTGCACACCTGAGTACTGGTCTTCTAGAGGTGAGTTAAGTGCATATACTACGTCCCGCTTATTATCTGACGACCGGGATGCACTCGTATCCTAAACTTGATATTATTTTCTCGCTGCTCTTCGATTTCTCACGAAGATTTCTCCTGGTTAAGGAACTTCTTCCAGGACCTGTAACCATATTGCTTCAGAGGAAGAAAAAATGCGACCTGTCGGTGCGTAAATTTGACACATTTTGCTCTGCATTTCTTGTGACGACACTGAACCAAGTTACGATGATACTATTTACCCGCGTAGGCGAGCTTGAATCCTGGAGTTCAGTTACTGGTGTGCAGCACATAAAAGAATCATGTATCCCATTCAAGAACAAGAAACCCTCGTGGATTGAATCGTTGTTCTTTTGCGATGAATGCCTTATCTCGCAGGGAATCAGAGTTCCTGACTCTGATTTTGTGAGGGTGAGTGGTAAATACCAGTGAACCAGCATGGTTCTTCTCCATCGGTAACTGACATGCGCTTGTTCCAATCTGCAAATCAGGCTGTTTCAAGGCAATACGGGCATGCAATTGCGTTGACGTCGGCGAATGAGAGTGGAGCACTGAGTACTCTGGCAGTGCAAGAATTTTCGAACTTATGGAACGAGGTCCGTCTTCCAAACGCTCATCGAACAAAATAATTTACTTCCTTTTGCTTCCCTGTCACTGTTCACACAATTAGATGGCTAATATTGACTTCTGTTTGATTCCAAACAGTGTGCTCTTGTGTTTGATGGCGGCAGCATCCCTTCAAGTGCGCGAACCTTAATGTATTCCCACGCAAGTATCGGTCCCGTTCACTCATATGCCTCACATATGTAACTCACTGAATACAGGTCGCCTGGGATCGACGATAGTGAACTTATCCGTGCCAGGAGAATTTATTATTTCACGAAGGGGTGACTCATGTGATTCGATCCAGGTATGCATCTCTCATTTTAGATACATGAAACCGCATAACACGGCCATTTCACATTGCAGGGCACACTCGAAAAGTACGGCATTACTCGAGCAAGGGATGATGATAGATAAAGAGAGTTTCGTTCAGGTTGCTTGGTGTTCGACACTGTCCTGGGTCTCTTTGACAGAACTATGCGACACTTAAAACTTTCAGTCAACTACCAGCTTCACACTTTCGAAAGTACCTTCGGTACATTTAACAACAGAAACTGTAAAGCTGGCCGCCACATATCATTCCGTTACACACATTGGAAATAAAAGCATCGGTCATACTTTGAAATAAATAAGACTGATAATATGTTCTGTGGTCTATATTTCTGCAGGTACACATTCAGCGATTCCTCAGCCTACTATCTCGTTCGAAAGTACCTTCGAAGTATGATACAAAGGTGGATCATACGAAGGCATGTTTTTATCCTGTACAAGTACTGCGAATATCATAGACTATATTACCTGAGAACGAAGATATTTTCATTATTCGTACTAGACTGGCTCTACCTATCTAATAGCTCTACCAGTACCTTCGAGGGTAGCTACTACTAGCTCCAGAGCAAGAGCTAGCTTGCTAGCTAGCCCTACCTGGAGCGAGCGCAAACTCTTGGTAGCTAGCTCTACTAGAGCTAGCTAGCTCTAGCTAGAGCTATCCAAAATAGGATGATATAATACTATCTAGAGCTATCACAGTCTTATGGACTACTGAGATACTTTCGAAAGTAATATTGAAAAGCTAATAATAAGGCTGAAACGACAGTTATGCCCGTTTATGGTGTTATGTAGCTTATAGTCTACTTTCGAAGTAGACGAAAGATCTCCGGTTTCACTACTTGTAAACTGACTTCACTCGGGCACCGCAACTGGTTCGAATCTTTGAAGGAAAAGGATAAATTGAAACTGTCAAAAGTTTTTCGAAAGGTGGCTATGAGCCACCGGTTGTCAAAACCTGGGAAGCTTTCACAAGGAGCACTGCAGCTAGAGATGCAAGACACGGCAGCACAAGTAGACATCCATCGCTTGCGATACTACAAAGCGTGATTAGGAAAGCGAGCATAGGTGTCGCAAAGGTGACCAAGTACTCTGCTAGTCCGCTTGAATCATCTAGGCTGTTGGTGAAATCCAAAATTGTGACGGATGTATGGATCAACATGAAAACAAGGGATGATGTAGCTGCAGCGAACGAAACAAGCATGAAAGTAAGAGTTCGGACTGTCTTGATGCTCATTATTCAAACACAGCTCACCTGTATTCAAGAAAAATGGCAAGCTCGGGCAGGAGACAGAGTAATGAGTTCCTGGTCCAAAAGCAAGGAATCCATTACCAGTAAAGAAGAAGAGGCAACGAGCGATTCCATTCCCTAGACCCCAGGCTGACAAAAAAACGTGGCATGAGTGTTCGAAAAACCAAAAAGAAGAAAAGAGATAAAGAGACTCGCCAACACTTTGGGGCTCTCACCAAGATTCATGTTCATACAATCGCCATTTGAAACCCTTCTACATCTGAGGTGTTTTGAAATTGCATCAAGCGCCTCGACGGTACGTTTCCTGTGTATGGGGGAAAAAACCCATGAGCTCGTACAAAGACTGTTCTCCTGCGCGATGTTCCAACCCGAAACAAAAATTCAAGTTCTATGGAGGTAGAAGATACGCTCACTTCTGAAGATTCAATGCGACCCTTCTGCAAACTTCGTGACTTGCGGCGTATATCAAGAATGTTGAGATGTATTCCACCCTCGTGTCAAGAGGAAAAATCGCTGCGCAGTAAATGCCAAAGTTGTCAGAGTTTCTTCTTCGTTGCCAGATTCGCGAGAAAAAAGAAAATAAATTTGCAGACGTTTGCTTACACGACAAGGGAGCTGAAACGACAAGGGCACAAAGTATCCACAGCGAACAACTGCGGCACGCGTGGGGGTCAGAAAGGTTGCACCAAAGTGCCCGACATGGCGCGAGAAACAAAATGAGGTAGAGGGCTGACCTCGTGAACGTCAGCACAACCAGAAAGGCCCTGTTGGCTACTCGCGCTGAAACGAACACCAGGGCTGGTCCCCAAGCGAGTAGGAAGTAACCGGTTACGGCGAGGTGCCCCATGGGACATCGCGCCGCAAATATCCAGACAACGTACTCCTATTCTCGTACGTACGTACGTACACATCGCGAGCCCGTATCGGCCTCTCAAATAGACTAGACTAGTCTAGTGTTCCTGTGATGTGACATCATAATTATTGGTAGACTAGTCTATCATATTAATTGACGACTGCTGGCTATATATTTATGGTAGGCTATATATAGGATAGTCTACTAGTTTTACCCTATCTCTAGCTAGCTCTAGCTAGCTAGCTACTAGCTAGCTATACCTATCGCTAGCTAGCTATAGTAGACATATGATACTTTTATTGTTTCATATACTAGTCTACCTTCGCTCGAAAGTATCAATAGTCGACTTTATGATATTTATGTCCAACGAAATTCAAGTAGATAGATAGACTAGTATTAATACTTTCTATGTATTTATCCAAAGGTTATATTATTTATGGGACCACCACTCTTCCTCTGAGCTTCTATGGAAGCCCCAACAACCTCGATCATTACCGCGGGCGCCTGCATGTCGCTTTCAATGCGAACGAGCTTTTATGCGGCAAATCTTCTTTCATGTCGCCGGCACATAACATTCATTGCATTTCGCCCCATCAAGATGAACGTGAGGGTCTGGTATCCTCCTCCTGTGTCGGAGAGAAAGGAAAGATATAAACTATCACGCTCCCGTTCTCAAGACGGGTGTGGTACGAGGTCTGTCCGTTCGACGTCATCCAGCGACGGTGCCTTGCAGGAATATGAGGGGGGCGAAAACAAAATTTCCGAGAATCAGGTTGTGGAACTGCATGTTACACCAGGTATTCCCCCGGAACCATCGAGACTCGACGCGTATCTCACCGCCAACGCACCCGAAGTCAGTCGGGCTCGCATCGTGACGAGCATCAAGGCTGGACTAGTCAGTATCAACGGGAAAGTGATGAAGAAGCCTGCCCAAAAGATCAGCTCAGGAGACCATGTACGATGCAGGATCCTTCCCCCGCCATCTCTCGAAGCCTTGCCTGAAGAAATTCCGCTGGACGTCCACTACGAGGATGACCATCTCATAGTCATCAACAAACCTGCTCACATGGTGCGAACGACTATACCGAACCTCCCTCGCACCGCAGCCATCTCTCGACGTAGCACTCTTGGCAACGCACTGATGTGTTAGTTGTTTTTCTTTTCATTATCATTTGATCGATCCTTATCATTGACATTATTTTGTGGTGACTTGTGCGATGACATTACTTTTCGGTCGTGCACCCTTCGGCTGGGCATGCAAGCGGAACTCTCGTGAACGCTGTGTTATTCCACTGTGGACTGCCTGCTATCAAAGTTGTTTCAGGAAGACAACGACAGCAGCATGCGCACGAGTTTTGCGAGGAAGATGAAAGTGTTGCACAAGACGTAGTGGTGTTGACGAAGAACGTGGATGGACGCAATCAAAAGAGAAATCCAGACGCTCCAGATGCAATACGCCCTGGAATTGTGCACCGCCTCGACAAGGGCACTACTGGACTAATTGTGGTCGCCAAGGATGCACCAACACATGCCGGACTTTGTGAACAATTCGCCGCGAGGACGGTGAGACGGCGTTATCTTGCCATCGTTTTAGGTACCCCGGATCCTGTGGAAGGTAGGGTCCGTGCACCAATCGGACGCGATCCAAGAGATAGGCTTCGTATGGCAGTGGTGCATGGCGGCGGTGGCAAACCAGCTGCAAGCAACTACATTGTTCGAGCTTCAATCGCAGGGGGGAATGTAGCTCTTTTGGAATGGCGGTTGGAGACCGGAAGAACGCATCAGATACGAGTGCACTGCCAAGAAATTGGACATCCAATCATTGGGGACGATACCTACGGTGGCGTCGGTCGGTCAGCAGCTGAGCGGGTTCACCGAAGAGGAGCGATGCAACTAAGCGAGGCACAAAATATTGTGGACAAATGCATGCGCCCAATGCTGCACGCCAGGACTCTTGGTTTTCAACATCCGATCACTGGAGAGCAACTTGATTTTGCGGTAGATCCACCAGATGACTTCGCCTCAGCCTATGCTGCACTAAACGGCAAATGATAAGAGAGGGAAGTGCATCTTAAAGTTTATTTTTTATTCGTCTGTTTTTGGGAGTGCCCACGAGGCTTGACCCAAGGATGTCGAAGAAGTTGTCCATGCCGAACCAACGGGCACAGCGCTGCGATATGCACCGTATCTTTCTCTCCTGGAGGCGCCTTTATGAATGTCTGGTTCATTGACTTGTTTGTTGTGTGACACGTGGCGCTTAGCATCTTCCGTTCGCTTGACATCCTCCTGTAGAACAGAGTCCAAGAAAGTGACGCGGTTTGTCAGAACCGAAAGTTGTGTCTGTGAACCGACATAAGTAACTAGAAGTTGCCTGGCTGGGAATAGACACATTCACGATAGGAACGGGATCAAAGCGTCTTGCCTGACGTCTTTTTCTGGTCTGGAACTCATGCGACGGCTCGTACTTGGGCAGCTGACTGGGTTTGCACGGCAGAGGTTCCTCCCAGAAGTAGTCTGAGTCGAGCGCATCCTTTGCTGAGATGCGCTTTGCTGGATCAAGCGCCAAAAACTTGTCGACCAGTTCAACTGCGCTCTGTATGGTGATGAAGGTAACTGAGATATCAGGAATTTTCAATCACTAGTATTATTACGTGACTGACATACCTCAGGTGCACGTCTGAAAGTCTCTTGAACTCTGCGAGGATACGGTTTTCGTGATAAGAAAGAGCTTGCCCTGAGAAGGAAAATTCAATGAATAAAGAAAACACAGGATGTTAGGGAACTCACAGGACGTTGAGGCAAATCATAAAAGGAACACAACGTACCATGGTAGGTGTTCAACTCCATTCCATACAGATGTGTTTGGGGATCCGCACAGCTTGAATATCAAATCCAGTTGTTCCTTCTCATCTCTCCCCTGCTTTGAGTGAGTTGCAAGTGCTCATGCCTGTGTCAGTGCAATATCACAAATGGTGGTCTGGAATCAGCACACAGCTTCTTTCGCACCGGCATAACTGCTTTCCCGAGAAGAAGCTCTGCAAATATGCATCCAGCTGACCACATGTCAACTGCAGGACCATACGACTGCGCGCCGAGAAGAAGTTCAGGAGGTCTGTACCATAGAGTAATCACCCTGTTAGTCATAGACCGGGAACTTTCCAAGGGACACGGTCTGGCGAGTCCTATGATAATCAGTGGAATATGAGTATACACGAGTGAGTCGGAAGAACGTGCCCCGGTTGTGTTGTGCGGTTCATAACCACTCATTCAACGATTCTGCACTGCTCATTGCACGGACTTCACAGTGCTGGCCGAACGAGATCTTTGATCATCCTTGGCATAGATGCACGCGGCTCTGTGGGAAGACGTACCAAAATCTTTCGGCGGACGAATGATCAGAACGAGGAAGTCAGAGAAAGATTGGACCGGTAAGAGCTCTGCTCCGCGTCAAAGTTTCAACGTTGAACAGATTCCACGCGGACAGGAAGGATTGAAACAGTGGAGAGCGAGAAATTATGAAGTGCTCACCGGCGATCTTCAACACGCCATTGTTGTCGATGAGGAGATTCGATCCTTTAATATCGCGATGTAGGATGTTGTTTAGATGACAATAGTTTAGACCTGTCAGAAGCTGCTGCATGTAGCACCTGTAACGCAGTTATCGATCAAGTTGTCAGAAGAATTACAGAGTCGCGTTGATCAACGGAACACACTTTATTTGAGGCACTGAAAACTTCATTCCCGGGCGATCAGCAAGCCCTGTCAAATCATGATCCATGTATTCAAACACCATGTAGATGCTTCCCTTGTTCTGTTGCTCACCGGGTTTGGTAGGGTATTAGGGATTTTTTCAATAAGACTGGGACGGCAAAGGGCAAACGTGGCAACAAAGCGGGGAAGGCGTGGCATACCATCGAAGTGACGATCTCCTTCATCTTGATTATATTCTTGTGATCCAACGTCTTTAAGATCTTGATTTCTCGGATCGCTGTGATCGGGAAACCCTCCTTCTCGTTGTCCATCCTCACTTTTTTAAGGGCGACTATCGCTCCGTCTGCGTTGCTTCGCGCCATATAAACCTACGCGAGGTGAAGCACCACACGTTGCGAGGTAAGCGTTCAAAGCTATCATGGAAACTTGAAACGAGACAACGTGACAAAGTTCACCTGGCCATAGGTGCCTTCTCCGATCTGTTCAAGCTTTTCAAAGTTGTCTACGGAGCGTGCTGTCTCGACCCGCATCGCTCCCCTCTGCACTCACAAATTTTCACCGAGCGCCCTTCATCAGGCGGAATCCTGGCTCAAACTTGATTGCACAAGATGAGATAAACGTAGTCTACAATCAAGTAGACTACCGTAGTCTATCATGTTCAAAATTACCTGCGAAGAATAGAACGAACGAAGATATGCATGCGTAGCTAATATAGGAAAATATGATATGATAATATCTTTCGTAGTCGCGACTATATCTCACTTAGCTAACTAGCTAGCTAGCTAGCTAGTAGACTAGCTATCTACTACTTTCGAAAGTGGTAGCTAGCTAGTCTATGAACTATGTATCTGTACGTACGTACGAACTAATAACATAAACTTTCAAGTATGATAGACTAGTCTATCTATTTAGACGTCCGTATATATGAATAATAGTATAGGCTATCCACGTATGTATATAATTTCGTTCGCAGCCACTACTACGTACGTAATATATACGAACGAAGTCATATGGTTTTTGACTCGTATTAAATATGATATCATATTTGTGAGAAACCCTGCGCGCACGCCTATACGCCCCTGCCCGTGATGGCTTCGAGGACACGCCCGATCCCTCGCGGGCTACGCAATACCACCACGGTCTCTGGGCGCAAGAAATCAACGAAGAAGAGGGCAGCAGTTGCGCCAGGAAAGCTATCCGGCAGGCCGCGGAGCCCGTGCGCACCGCGCCGCACCAGCCTCTCCGAGGACGCCGGATTCACGAAGCTTCCCGCGCCCCTCCTCGACCGAGGCCCCGCGGTGGCGCTGGCGTACACATTTCTTGGCGATGCGGTGTGGGAGTTGTATGCACGTCAGCACATGATCCTCCGCCGTGCCGCCGAAGTGACCAAAGGAGGGACGAAGGGCGTGACGATGCGTCCGCAAGAGGCGACGAAGCGCGGATGGTGCTCGTCCGTCGCAATGCACGGTCATCTCGTGCGCCTCGTGGAAGGCGGCGCCCTCGCAGACGAAGAGTTGGACATCCTGCGGTGGGGGCGCGACTATGGACACGAGAGCCGCGCGGGGCACAAGAGCAAGTCGCACAGGGAAGCCTCCGCGCTCGAGGCACTTGTGGCATACTGGTATCTCCACGACCCAGACAGGTTACACGAGGTGTTCGAGACCCTAGGAATGACCGTGTGCGCCGCACCGCTTCGAGGGTTGCGCTCGGATTCGGTGGACGCTGCCGCTGTCGCGGCGATGAACGGCTTGCAAAGCGGCGAAGCGACGGACGAAATAGAAGGCCAAGAAGTATTCCATAATCTCCAAGAGCGCGCCGGAAACGGACGGGCAACAGAAAACACGAGACTGCTAGCCCGACAGAAGAACTGAAGGAGGAGTTAGCCATATGGAGACGCGCCGCGCGTCTCTCACGCAAAAAGCGATGAAAGAGACGAACCCGTAAACGCCAGCAAGTTCCGACACAGGGAGAAAGAAGAGGTGGTGTGATGCAAATAGAACACTTGTGGTTGAGCATCTCTTCTGAATACTGAAATGAGCGGCACCATGTGCATCGCGAATTATGAGTCTTGCACTTGAATCCCTACTTCTACCCTGTATGACATTCCGCTCTGCGCGTTTTCTAACTCAGTGCGAGCTAATCGATCTGCGTCAAAACGGACATTTCTTATCAACCGCTTTCGAGAGGGATTCAACCCAATCGTCCAATGCCTTGACGCCTTCGGGCCTGAAAGAAGGGTCCTCTGCGAGAGTGACACTCCCCGTCTTTCCTTTTCTCGGTTCGCCCTCAGACTGCGGCGTGAGGTAGTCCGGGATGTCCTCATCCTCCAGGATCTGTTGAAGCGCCGCGTACTGTTCCGCACCGCTTTGAAATATTCTAATCTTGCTCTGTGTGTGCGTCGCAAGCAGCGGCTTGATGGCGCTCCACAGGTAGTCGAACACCGATGGCGAGTTCAATACATAGATTGCCTTGGATAGCTCAGGATAGTTGTACGATGCAACGGAGTTGATACACTTGAAGACATAGAGGCACCGCAGCGCGGACATGCCAATGCCCTCTAAATCGACAATCACCACCTGCTTGTCCATCAAATCGTGTTCGTCGTCCGCGGGGGCATCATCCTCCACGGGGTTGGGGTCGATGTCTTCCCCTGCAGCTTCTCGCGTCCGCTTCACCATGCCTCGCCGACCGCCCGCGGCGACGTGTCGCTTCTGCGCCTCTGGGATGATGACCTTCACGAGGTGCTCACCGCGGATTATGGAGGCATATACGTGGCATTCCTCGGCCGCGGTGGTTGCAAGAACGCCATCCCCCCTACCCAGACGGAGCATGTACACCGGGTAGCCCTGCTTCGCGTAGCAGTGAAACGGTGACGCCGGGATGATGCGTCGGTTGTCTGCCAAAAGTTCCCAACGTGGCTTCGCAGAGAGGACGTTGTCCACACCTGCGACGTCCCCGACCGGCACCGTCTGGCGCCACGCGATGGCGTCGCGCATCATCTTCTCCGCGTCGTCGAGTTTGTACTTACGCGCAACAAGGAAACGGCGTGCGGTCGCCTTACGGTTGCTGCACGGACACATGTCTGCAGGGATCTCCTCCCCGCCCGGGCCAAACCGAGCGACTAACTCGTCAACCAAATCTCGCCAGTTCTCCGGGTGGGGATACTCGTGAAACACCGTTCCCGTGGAGGGCTTTGTGACGATATCATCTCCTTTGTCATCGGCGTTGAACCACGTTCCGAACATTGCCGCTGATCAAATCGAGTGCGCTATTCACAGTCGTCGTGGAGCGTCTTCGGCGTGAGAGCTGCGCGATCCCGCGGCCCGAGTAGAGGACAGGTAAAACACCCGCGGAACAAGAGTGCCCGTGCGAGCAATAGCAGAGTTCGCGACGCTCTCGAAAGTTCGGGCGCGTCAGAATTCCGACAGTCTAGATCCGATGGCGGGCGTGGAAATCCTGACGTGGAAATCAGCCACACAGAGCGACTGTTAGAACTGTCGTGGGTGTGCGTGTTCGGGGCTTATCTCGCAGAAAGTATGAATCCGGCTTATTAGTTGCCTCCCTCAGTCGGCTCCTTCGGCGAGGGGGGCTCGTTCGGGACTCGCGCGAATTTTTAGAGAATTCCTGAGATCATGATTATTACTTTCGAAAGTATCATACTTTCGTACAAGTTTTAAAGCACACCAGATTACTGGTACCCAGAAATGATTTAGTTTGACATTTTTTAGAGAATTCCTGAAATCATTTTTTTAAGAGGATTCCTGAGATCGAGATTACAAGTGATACACCGCACAAGGCAGGAAAGATCCCAGTAATGATTTACTTGTAGACCAGTTTACACTACCACGTCACTACCTGCACGTCTGGTGTGCGGGACTGTATTACGCATCATCCTCTTCGCCACGCACTTGACTCGCGCGACTTGAATCCTACCCATGAGGGAGGATATCGTGCGCGCGAAAATCGGCATGGTAGCCTTGGCTAAGGGGTCGGAAATGCGATTTTGGGGCCATTCGGGAACGCTTCCGCGTCGGTTTTGGGCGCTGCTGTCTTGGGGACCAGCGTCCGCGTCCGCCTTGAATTTCGCAGCTATGAGGTTATGGAACTGCCTGTGAATGCGGCCGCCCGTCTCGATTCCCAGGGTCACGGCTCGCTCGTTCAGTCGACCGCATAGAGCTTCATCGTGCTTCTTTTATTTTTTTGGAACAGTGTGCCTATCATATTCACTGACGTGCATCAGTCTGTCAATCCCCAATCGTCGTCGTCGCCCTCGCCAGGCGCCACGTCTGCCATTGCCACTTTCGCAGTCGGCTCTGCCACAGGCTCCAGCTTCGACTCTGGCTCCGGCTTTGGCTCTGGTTCCGACTCCGGCTCCGGCTCCGGCTCTGGCTCTGGCTCTGGCTCCGGCTCCGGCTCGGACTCGGGCTCTGGCTCCGGCTCCGGCTCAAGCTTCGATTCTGGCGTGGTCATTATCTCTGCCATAGGCTCCGGCACCGTCGCTGTCAAGTTCGCGTTCCTTGCGATGTTCAGCCCCTTCAGGTCATCGACGAGGTTTGGAGTGCCGATGTTTTCAAACATCGGGAAGCTTGATGCGGGCTCCCGTCGCGCCTGCGCCTTGCGGCGCACCTCCTGCTCCGCCCGCAATGCAAGATCGAAATCTGGGAACAAGTTCTTGTACTCCTCAGGATCTGCTAGTGCCTCAGCAGCTTTTTTGTTCACCTTGGCGAGGTCAGCCTTCCACAGAGCCACCACCTCAGATACTTTCGATGGGGCATACGTGCGGGCCATAAAGGCCGCCTCTGGGACGCGCCCCGTTTCACACAAGAGTTCGATGCATGCATCGATTTTGTTGAGGAGAAACAGGCAAACGAAAGCGACATTATTCTTGCCCTTCTCCTTTGCTGTCGCCACAAGCTCGTCCAGTCTCGCTGGAGAGGCAGCAGCAGAACACAGTAGGAGCTGACCGGACAAGTCGCCGGATTTTGCCAGGCACGCTGAAGCAAGCTCGATGTCGCCACCGGACATAGCGAGCTCGCCAAGCTGCTTCCACTTCGACTCTCCCGCTGACATGTCTTCGTTTTCAATGATTTCACGAGCAACACCGAGCTCGCCGAGCTGCACTGCCAGCTCAAATTTATAATCTGGATCGGTGGCGATGCGCAGCGCGTCGGCGACGAGGCCGCGAGACTCCAGAAATCTAGCCACACTATTGTGCGAATCCCGTGGAATTGTAGGCATGAGCTCTTCGGCCGCATCCATTTCTCCACGGAGCACCAACGTCTTGTATTCGATCAAACTGAGCAGCAAGGTGTACGACACAACACCAAACTCCTTATCGATGAGGTAAACTCGGTTCTGCGCAGCAAGATAGCCCAGGAGGTACATCGGCTTGTCGAGGTGGAAGATGGTCGTCACCTCACCGCCAACGCAGTAGTTAAGGCGTCCGTCAGCGTTGTTGTAGATGAAGCAGTCGCCCACCCAGACACCAGTGCGAACGGACTCGCCCACCTCTGATAGAAGCTCAAAGGCGTCTTCTACACCCTCGCCTTCATCCACATCACCTGACTCGAACGCCGCCGCTGTCGCCACCGCGTCGTATCGGAGAATGAAAAACGATGTCTCGCTGGAGATGGCCACGAGCTCGCCGCTGTCCGACCACCACACGTCCTTCACCGCAACATCAAGGCGGCGAATGACGCGTGACTGCTCCCAGTCGTAGAAGCAGATGAAGTCTGTCGATCGCAGACCCATCAGGACACCGCCATACAGACCCTCAGCGGCAAAATGCGGACGAAACGCCAGCTTCTCCTTAAACTGGTTGTACACCTTTATCTTAGATGGCGATTCGCGCACAGCAAATTCAGCCGAATCTACGGACCACCCGAAATCAAGCGCTGCACCAAACGATTTGTTCCGCCACGCCAGCGCAGTGTAAATAATGTATTCGCCATCACCGCACACTGTGACAAATCGCCCGTTCGGGCCGTGCATCAAGCTCTGAGGATACAAGTCGCAGCTGCCCAGGTCCTTCACCGAGAGCGGGAGGCGCTCGCCATCCTGGACATCGTAGTCCGCAGGAAGGGACTTGACATTCACCGTCTGCACGTCGTTATGCTTGGACCAGATGATCTTCCCACTCTGATCCATGCTGGCGACAGGATCCTCGCGGCCAATTTTGAACATCACGGTGCCCTCATCATACCCAACAGACACCGCGTTGGAACCCTTGCTGACGCCGATCGCCCACACGCGCTCCAGCCCGTAGTTCAGCGTATTTTCGAGTCGATATGTCGTGCTGTGCCATATCCTGAGAGTGCCGTCCTCTGATCCGGTGATGATCACCGGGAGCTCTGGGTGGAAGCACACCGCGCTCACATTATGCGCGTGTCCCTCCAGCGTCTGCACACACGACTTGGTCTGGTAGTCCCAGATCTTGACCAGTTTGTCGTCAGCGCCGGAAATAAGGTACGGTCGGTCCCCTCCGCCGAAGTACTCGACACAGTTCACGCCCTTCTCATGCCCCTCCAGTGTGAAGTTGGGTGTGGGCTGACCCACCGACCACACCTTGATGGTACGATCAAGCGACGCAGACGCAAAGGTGTTTGTGTCCTTGGGGTTGAACGCTGCCTGCATGACGTAGTGCGAGTGCCCCTCGAAGACTTGTGTGCAAGCCCAACCCTTGTCCCAGTCCCATAGCTTAATCAGCATGTCGTCCGAGCAAGTGAGCACATACGGCATCGTCGGGTGTACCGAGACACACCTGATGTAATCCATGTGCGCTTCAAACGCCTTGACGAGTTCGGTAGTGTTGTAGTTGTAAACCCGGACGAACATATCGTCCGAGCCGCACACGATCCATTGCTTGCGAACGACCCACTTTGCGGTGCGCACCGGAAGTTCGGTTACTTCGAAAGACTTCACCAGCGAGTTTGTGGCATGGTTCCATATATACACGTTGCCACTATACAAGTTGGCAAGGATCCAAGGCTCGGTGGGGTGCAGCTCGACTCCTTTCACCCGGTCGGATCGCTGGACGAGCTTGCGCTTGATATCAAGACGAAGTGGCATCGTGTGAAACACGGCCGCAGGGAATGAAGTCCTACACGGAGCACAACAGAAGGGGGGGAACAGGGGCTCGATCAGGGGTGGAAAATTAAATTAAAACTCGCGGGCGCGCCTTTGATTCTGCGGTCCCGTCAGGGGACCGACGACGATCGACGATCGCGCGTGCGTCGCAAGGGACGGAGCAAAGGAAGCGCGCGTGTCGGGTTTCTCGCACGCGAAGTTGGCGCAATACGATTGCGTCGACGGACGCCTAGGAGGCTGCACCCTCCATGCCCCTGCCGGGTTGGGGTTGGGAAGGTGACGCGCGCGCACCCCGCGGCTCGACCTCTTCGGGCCGCGTCCCTAGGGTTGCAGTCTCCAAAAAAAACGGTGCTAGATCGGTGACCGGCGACGAATGGGAAGCGCGCACCTTGAGGGTTGTCGTTCTCCTACGAGAGTCCCGAAACCCTCGCAAGAACACGCCGTAGGTTGGGGGGCGCGACTCTCTATGCAGCGGTGAGGAACCCTCTTCCTTCTTCCCCTCGGAGACGAGAGAAAGAGTGCGGAAGAAAGGTCGGAGAACTGAATAGATTAGTCGTCTAGACGTACAGAAGATTTTTGGGTTCAACGACTATTCTCGTACACGATCCTCAAACTAGCTAGACTACTTGTACGAAAACAAGTGTCAGAAACCCTCTAAAAAAGTGGCCTGGCTCGGGGGCTCTGGGAGAACCTCCCCCCCCACAGCTTAACCACCACCGGCCTGACCCACCCCGTCGCCCGATCATCGCAATCGACAACATGCACATTTCGATGACCTCGAACTTCCTCTCGGGCGCGCGCGGCGCGTACGCGGCTCCCAAGTCCCGGGCTAATCTAACCCGCCGCGCGACGCTCGCCACCCGTCGCCCCTGCTGCGGTTCGGTCACCACGCGCGCGGCCAAGACCCCCGACGGCCCGAGGGTGGCGATCGCCGGCATCTCTGGTGCTGTCGGCACCGAATTCATGCGGGTAGGGATCCTCACCCTCATCCTCAGTACCTCGTGCGCGCTGTGAGACGGCCCCCGCGCTTTCTTTTATCCGATCGCAGTTTGCTCTCGAAAGCACGCGAGGAGAACGCCCCTCTCTCTGGGCATAGTGCGCTCCCGCGGCAACGAGGGTTTGCACTCCCCGGCATCCCCTCGACCCGTTTTCTCGAACTCTCGTAGCTGACGCTCACGACGTTTCGTGTTCGCACCTCCCTCGCGTCCTTCTTTTTCTTTTGCTCAGGTGCTCGTTGAGCGCGACTTCCCATACAGTGAAATGAAGATGCTTGCCTCCGCGCGCTCTGCTGGTAAGGAGGTCGAATTCGACGGCGAGACGTATGTCATCGAAGAGCTCACCGAGAATTCTTTCGACGGCGTCGATATCGCGCTTTTCTCCGCGGGCGGTTCTATCTCGAAGAAGTTCGGCCCACTCGCCGCAGAGAAAGGCTGCTTCGTCGTGGATAACTCGAGCGCTTTTCGCATGACGGAGGGCGTTCCGCTGGTCATCCCTGAGGTGAACCCCGAGGCCATGGCAGATTACAAGCTCGGAGGTCCGAAGAAGGGTGGTATCATAGCCAACCCCAACTGCTCCACCATCATTGCGCTCATGGCCGTCACCCCCATTCACCGTGCTGTCGGCGTGAAGCGCATGATAGCATCCACATACCAGGCGGCTTCGGGTGCTGGAGCGCTCGCTATGGCCGAGCTGGAGCAGCAGACCAGAGACGTGCTCAACGGCGACCCAGTGACGATGGAAATTTTCGGGTGGCAATACGCGTTCAACCTCTTCTCGCACAATGCGCCCATGACCGAGAACGGCTACAACGAAGAAGAGATGAAGATGGTGAAGGAGACGGCGAAGATCTGGGGTGTGGACAGTGTTGACATCGCCGCCACGTGCATCCGCGTGCCCGTGATGCGCGCGCATGCCGAGTCAATCAACCTCACCCTGGAGAAGGAACTTGATGAGGTGGAGGCGAGGAAAATCCTGAGCGAGGCCGCTGGCGTGTCCATCATCGATGACCGCGAATCCAACACGTTCCCTACCCCACTCGATGCCTCTGACAAGGATGACGTCTACGTTGGCCGCATCCGCCAGGACATTTCGCAGCCAGGGAAGACGGGGCTGGAGCTCTTCGTCTGCGGTGATCAGATCAAGAAGGGTGCTGCGCTCAACGCCGTGCAGATTGCGGAGCTTTTGCTCTGATCGACTGCGAGGAGCGGGAATACGAAGTAGTCATGATATTAACAAAGAACGAAAGAGCACGAGTTAATGAGCAACCGGGGGCGAGCGGTCCGCCGCCCGTCATCGCTGAGGAGCGTCGCTGGATGAAAATAGTTAACAGAAGATTTACATTCGATTGGCGAGCAACACAACAAGCATTGCGGCTCGAAAGCTTTTCTCCTTGACGGTTAGCGCGAAAGCCGCAGCGAGTACCGTTTTAATGAGCTGCGCCTGTAGTCCCTTGTACAGCCCTGTGAAGCCCTCAGCATGAACTACCGCTCGCACAACAGCAGGTAACGACGCTGACGCCCCAGAAGGTCCCCCGAACGCGTCCCGTGCTCCGGTGGTCTTCGCCAAAACCTTGGCGCGCACAAGAGGGTACGTTAGGAACGTAGCGACCGCTTTGGACGTGGCCCCCAGCACAAATGCGTCCCCGACGGAGAGCTCGACGACCTTCTTTCCGGGGGCGCTGCCCCGTCGAGCGTCACGCGACGATATGCTGGCAATGAGGCGGCTCCGGAGCTGCTCAAAACAAGTGTACTGAATTGCGGGGTTGACCGTCAGCAACAGCGACGCTCCGATGCCACTATAAAGACTCGTCAACTCTCGAATCGCGAGATCCCCGCGCCGCACAGCGCGCGAGAGCCTCCCCCTTCTTAAGTTGGCGTCGCCCTCAAGGGTAACAGGCGAGAATGCTGTTTTACGTGGCGACCAGGCGCGCCAGGCCGACGCCGACGCGTCTTCGGGCTTTGACTCCCCGGCGCCACCTGCGATCTGCCGCCTCGTCGAGAGCGTGTCTAGGGGCTCGGTTATGAGAACGTTGCAGCATCCCGAGAGGGCGGCGATGAAGAGATTCGCTCCGACACCGATCTTGGCACCCGTGCGTGCCTCGTATCGTCGACGCAACGATGAAAACGCGAGAAAGTACAGAAACGACGAGGCCATGGCGTGCGCGCCCTTCGCGCCGACGCCGGCGAAGAGCGCGGCGGCGCCCTCCTTCTCGACGAGCGCGATAAACACCTCTACCCATGTGCGGCGACGCTCGCCATCTCGCTCGACCGCAGCCTGGATGCGCGTCTTGACCGTGTCGAGCGGATAGAACGCCACCGCACCGGCGAAGCCCCCGATGGCGCCCGCCAGAGCCTCCACGAACACCTTCTCACCCTCAGATAGAGGACTGAACTTCGCCATCATTGAAGCGAACGGATAGGACAAGGTTGTGCCGAGGGCGATGTGGACCGCGGGGAGGCTTGGTCGTCCTCGGCAGTCGCGCGACACCACCAAGAGGACGTCAGCAGAAACGCCGGTCAGTTATACTTTCGTTAGGAAGTAGGTAGACTAGACTATCACTGTGAAAATGTGTGACCTTTTTGCTCGGGTTACCGTGGTACACACCATTTTAGATTTGGTTCGCCCTTTAAAAAAACGTTTCACCTTTCTCCAGGTGTTCCCAAATCATAAACGGCTCGTTCTGTGGCTGCGTCTCCACTTTTGCCCTCTTCTCTTGACCTCCCTCCCGGTTCCCATCAGAGAGCGTAAATTCGGGTGATATGGCGATCGTCATGGGCGTCGGTTCGGGGGTGTTCGGTCTGCTGATCTTGGCGTGCGTGGCGCGCGCGCGGCCGAGCCCGATGTCACCCCGCGTTTTTTCGCCCGCTTTTTCCCTTCACTCACAGACAGCGTCGAAAGGACCTTAACGACATACGACGTTTACGCTGACGCTCGATGTCGCATTACCCGTCCGTCGATATCATCGCAGTGTTGTGTTCATGGCGGCGTGTTATCTGAGTCAGGGCACGCGGCACGCGACGTGCGTAACCCTCGCATCCCGTGCTCGCCCCTCTCTCCGCGGTTTGAAATGACGGTTGCGGGCGGCATCTGACCCTCCCAAACTGTCGTCTTCTCCCTTCTCGCTTTGACGTCCTTTTCGCGCGCGCAGCAACGTCGGCGTTGGAACCACGTGCATGTTCTTGCTCGTGCTGATCTTCATGCTGGCGTCTCCGCGCGGCACGGCGACGAGAACCGCGGTCGAAGCTGAGATCTCTGGTTATGATGATACTGTGACTAATCGAGCGCTGATGTTGGCGAGCATGGTGCTAGGAGCAGTCACCGCGGGCGGGAGCGTGGCGGCGTTCCATCTTTATCCGCCGGTGTATGCCAAGCCGTTGGACTACGCGGCGGACATCATCGGACACGAGATGCAGAGCAAAGGGAAGAGGTTTTCTTAAAACAGCGGTTTCGTTCACCTGGCCAACAACTGCCACGGCCCTACTCGTAGTCCCAATACCTGCCTAGTTCATCATCACATCGCATCGTGGTCCTCTTCCTTCTCATCCTCCTTCATTTCGTCAGCATTTAGCGCCGCCTGGATCGATGGATCATCCGGATCGACCCCAGGGAGGGAGGATAGGATGGAGTTGACATAGTTCGGGTCGGCGAGCATGTCTGCCGCACCCGGCCCACCCGGGTCCTCCTGCATAGACATCTGCAACGCAGCGAGCAGTGCAGGGTCTTCGTCCTCCGTCGGTGGGGTGTTCACAACAGCCGCGTTCTCGTCGCCGCCCATGGACAGCGCGAATGCGCGCTGGAGCAGCGCGTCCTCGTCCATCATCATTGGATCATCCCCTGCCGATGCCTCCGCTGGCACCACCGCTGGTGTCGCTTCAGCGTCACCGC
>JACLAA010000916.1_pt1 | contig 51523 bp, 68 predicted proteins | sample 8027891 | NCBI WGS metagenome assembly JACLAA01 (sample SAMN15724900, study PRJNA655200) | protist metagenome | isolation source: fluorescence activated cell sorting (FACS) single amplified genomes of... | place: Spain: Blaines Bay Microbial Observatory, Mediterranean Sea | collected 2016-01-19 | reverse complement strand
TCGAAGTCACTGGTGATGGCGCAACAAAAACAATTACAATAAGCGGCGGCGGAGGCTCGGCTGATCTAGGTGACCTACAAATAGAAGGAACCAAATTGTCTGTGCAAGATAGTAGCACAGTTGGCGTGGGAATTGAAAACATTAGAATTGCAGGCAACACGTTTACCATTGACGACAGTGCAGTTGGATTTGAATTTGACGGACATCTTATACCTGCTTCCAACAACACGTATGATTTAGGCTCACCAACTAGAAGATGGAAAACTGCATTCTTGGCAAGTGAAACAATAGACATAGGCGGAGCAACAATTTCATCAGATGGTTCTGGAGCAATATCTATTTCTGCCACAGGAGCAACACTGCCAGCAAACAGCAAAGTGGAAAACAACAAACTCCAAATTGTTGGTGCCACAGCAGGCACTGGAGCAAGGCCAATTCAAAAAGTCAAGGTATTTGTAAGTGATGGATCCACAACATTTACAGATGCTCAGTTGTTATCTAAAACGGCAGATATCGAACTAGAGTTCAATGCTACTATTGACACTGAACCTGTATATACACAAGCACAGCAAACCTTTACACTGACCGATGGCACTAACCTAACACAACAAGATACAGTGACTCTGTTTCAATTTTAATTCACTATAAATATCACACATGACTGATAAAACACCTGTAAGAGTCGTATTTGATAGTAGCAATGTTGCTACCGGTCTTGGTGAATTCCAAACAGGCGAAACTGTTCCATTAACACATGGTGGCACAGGAGCTGCACTCACTATTGGATCAGCCGGACAGGTGATGCGTGTTAATGCATCTGGCACAGCAATAGAGTTTGCTGATCAAGGAGATATTGATACATTATTCTCAGCTGATTCAACTGGAGTCCAGGTGACTGACAATCTAAACGTATCAGGCACTCTAAGCGTTGACACAATTGATACAAACACAATTAGTTCTAATGACTCCAGTGGAGTATTCATCAATGATGACCTCCATGTTTCAGGTAGCATCACAGCAGAAGGATCTACCGCTGTTGTGTTCAAAGATAGAGTGTCGGTGAACGAAATTATACCTGAAGATTCCAGTGCAGTGCGGATATCTAATCTTGATGTCAGCACAATATCAGCATCTGATTCAACAGCAGTCACTGTCAATGATGGACTAATTGTGGCAGGCAATTTTAGTTTTCAAGGCGGAGTTGCAGTCAGCACAATACTTGATGAGGATGACATGTCATCCAATTCAGCAACCGCACTGGCCACACAACAATCAATTAAAGCATATGTTGATATATCAACCTTAATTACAATATCGGATTCATCTTCTAATGCATCAACACTCACACTAGGCACTAACGATTTAGAATTCAGAGCAGGCAATTCGATCACCCCAACAGTTGCAGGCACAGGAGTAACTTTTGCATTAAATGATGACATCACAGTTGATCAGATTGCAGCTAAAGATTCTTCAAGTGTATCAGTCACATCACCACTACAACTGTCATCAACTCTACAGGTTGCTGGCGTGGTGTCATCCGCAGCTACACCCACCGATGATGATCACCTTACAACAATAAGTTTTGTTAATAACAATTTTGCAAAGTCAGGATTCCCCAATTCAACAGCGTCTTCTTTTCCACTGACTACAGATTCATCAGCTACCGATTTTCAAGAAGGATCTGATGGTGTAGGAACTGCCACAGTGTTAGATGCATTTGGCGTTGCTCTTACAACAATATTCGACTGTATGGAACCAATTGGTAGCACAGCCGCCACAGATTTCGGCACAGACGAATCACACGTTGGTGGTTAATTAACTTCTGTAGAAAATTTTATCTAGTCCAACTAAAACAGTCGACGAGTCAGCTGCACTGGCATCATCTGAATAATGTGCCACAAAAGCCACACGTTTGTGAATCCCAGTAAAGTTCACAAACTTACGATCTGTGGTTTCAGAAAATGTTGTTGAATTGATTAAGTAAAAATCTGACTGCTGTGAATCAGTGGCATATGACGCTCCGTCAGTCATTGTACCAAATATTTTAATTGTGCCAGAAAAGTTAGTAAGATAATACACTGCTGTATGCAGTGCAGAATTTGAATTACGATTTGGTTGGGCGTCGACTGATGTTGAAACAAATTCGCCGTCAATGAAACTGAATTCAGTGATCTGCTGTGATGCTGTAAACTCAGGTGAAGTATCTCCAACCACTTCAAATTGTATAGCTGCATTGTATCTTGTGTCTGCATATAAAACTTTTACTGTGGAATCTGTGTCTGTGAATCTCAGCACGCCATGATAAAATATTTGATCTAACTTCAACATGTCAGATTCAGTAATTGTAAATGTAATATGACCTTTGGTTGTTGCAGTGGATCCATCGTCTGCTATTGTGCCAATTTTTTCAACCACTAATGCACCTGTCTGATCGCTAATTTGTAATGTGCAAGAGGTGCCATTCACAAACTGTTTCTTTTGATCTTGATTTTTTACCACAATCGTGAAGGTGTTATCAAACTCTTTGAATAATTTTATAGGACGTTCATACACTTTTTCGTATCTTCTTTCTAGTCCAGATGTGTGATTGAACACATCCAAGTTGTTTGGTAGTTTGTATCCGCTGTAATATTGCATGGCATTTGATATATTTATGTAACCACAAACTGTGGCCGGTTGATCGAACATATGGTAATTAAAACAAATGCCGTTCGATCTAGAGGATATTCAATCAAATTATCCATTTCTCGCCCTAATCAAAGTTGTTAAAGAAGAATATCTAGGTATTGTGCAAAATTGCGATCAGAGACTGATATCATTATACAATTATGCTGTGATGCCACAGGAAGCCAAAGCAATATTCTTAGAATATGGACGTGCATGGTGGTGGGAATCTAATCGCAAATTGCCAATCAATATTTTCATTGGATCCGATTTTGAAATGTTTAGAAACTTTTTGTTGTCATTTTCCATCAAAGAAACAGAAATATTGTTCGGGCCTACAGTGCAACTAAGTGATCTCACACAGTCAAAGAGAGTGAGAAGAAAAACTGTGCAACTAGTTCGTAGAGTCAATTAGATTCATATGCACAATCACAGCGCCAGCATATGAAAAGGCATGTGCTTTTTTAAAAAAATATTGATCATTGGTGGGTTTCGTCCACACTTCATCTAATATTTCATTCCATGTCTTGTTCAGTAGATATCTTTTGGCAGGACGTATGATGGCCAAACATGCGGCCAACTGTTCAAGTGTAACTGGTTGTAACTTTGACACCACGTCATAGTGTCCATTCAAATGAAACAGTTGATCAACAAATGTTTTGTCTTGTAGTTTGTGCCATGGCGGCTCTTGGTTAAACAGTTGTTCGAGATGTTGTCTTGATTCGACCTGTGAATAAATGTTCACATTCAAAAAGTCAAGTTTAAAGTAGCCAAGTTGGTCAGCAACCTTGTGATCAAACGCAGATTGATCAGTGCCAGGAATAGTTGGCACATCCACAAAGTATACACCTGTGTTGTGAGGCTTGATGCCTTTGTCGTCCCAAATGGTTGAACGAGTGTGAGGCAATACATCAAGTATTTTTTGTCTATCAGCAAAGTCAATGTCTATGTCAGGCATTCACAACTTCTCTCAATTTTGTTTTATCCGCCATGTGCTAGTCTATAGTATACAGCATCTTTTTTCATTTTAAAAGTCAAAATTGCATCTTGATTTTGGTAATCCTCTGTCCATTCAACATTTGGTTTTAATCTAAAATACCAACCCCATTTGCTTTTGCAATTTGTTAAACACCAATTAATTTTTTCCCAACCCACACCATATGTCTGCAGATTTATTTGATATCTATATCTTTTGTTGTAACCATAACCAGCTGGCAGTAGGTCTGCACCATAGCCGGCCAATTCAGGCGTAAATGTATCAACCAGTTTTTTCACAACACTCCGCCACAGTGTGGACACTTCCTGGTTACTTCATTTTTGACTTCTTTGAGGGTGTTACGTAATGCTTTAGCATGCTTTAGTTGTTTGAGAATATGTTGTTTCTTGCGTTCTGCTCTGGGCAGTGCCAATTCTTTTTGTAATTCTTTTTTCAACTTATCAAGGTTTTCTTCAAACACTCCAATGAAACCTGTGATAGGCGGCCGTTTGCTCATTCGATGCCTGCTTCACGCAGTGTGGCTTTGACAAAGTCTTGATCTTCGTCACGTTTTCGAAATGTTCTTTTCCAGAATTCTGGATTAATTATTTCATATATGATCTTGATATGATCATCATGCATGATTGTGATCATGTCCTTGCCTGTTTCGCAGTTTAGCAACACCCAAGGAGATATTCTGCCATTCACAATCATTTGGCACACCCTGTTGAGATTAACATACTTGAAGAAGTCTTCTAGCCTAGCATTTTCTTGTTCTGCCCATTCGCCCATTGTTAGTATTGTTCTGTTGAGTGCTTGTGTGACTCCTTCTGTGCGGATCAAATGTTTGATGTATGTGTCTATGGTGCCTTGTTTGGCCCAGGAATCAATTCTTATTTTGGATGTACACAGCCAATCAATGAATGCACCAATCTCAACGGGTGTGTTGGCAGTGATGAATTCTGCTGTCTTTACAAACGCACGGTAGTACTGTGAATTCACAAAGTCCACAAATTGTTTTGGCTTTTGATTGCTGTAATTGATTTCATAGAAGCGTTTGAATATTTCAAATGCCAACACATGCACTTTGTTGCTTTTTTGTTCCCATCGCCTCTTTGGCTCACACATGTGAATGTCCAACGTGCTTTGACGTGAGAATGTTTTGGAACAGTAGTCGCAAGTTGGCATATTAGTTTTTATTTTAACAGATTGATATTTTAAAATCAATACAGTTCGTCTGTCAATGGTAATAATCCAGCAATCATTTTGTTCCTTTCATGCTGTGCTCAATAATTCTTTTTATAGAGTCTTTTAATTTATATGTTGATTTGTATCCTGTTAATTTTTTTAGTTTGTTATTCGAACCAGTTTGGTGTGGCCTATCAAATTTTCTAATTCTTTTCTTATCTACATTGATGATAATTTTGATATCGAGCTCTTTTGAAATTATTTTAACTATGTCTTTAATACTGTAACTGGTCTGATTGCATATATTGATAATATTTGGTTTTGTATCCGTCTTTAATTCTATTATGTCATGTATAGATCTAGCAACATCTACCACATCAATGTAATCCCTTTTTGACTTTATATTACCTAAATTAATTTTATTAACTTTCTTTTTGTCATCTAACTGACTCAATATATCTGGAATCAAATGTCCATTGGGATCATTGGGACCAATCGTGTTGTAAATTCTTAGTATGACGTATGGATTTGATGTCATTTCACTCCAAAAATATAGTTGCTTTTCATTTACATATTTTGTGGTTGTATAATTGTCTTGTGGATTCAAAGAGGATAATTTTTCAGATGCAATTTTTGTTTTCCAATCATACACTCCGCCTGTTGAAGCAAGAATAAATTTTTCGAGTTTGATATTTTCTAACGCTTGAAGCAAATTTTCTGTGCCAAGAATATTAGTAGATTGTGCTGATTGCCTTTGTTTTTCACACACAGGAATGCTATGTATGGCGGCCAAATGCACAACGATTTTAGGTTTAATATTTTTTACTAATTCAATCAGTTCCGTTTTGTCTGTAATATCTATTTTGTGATTTGTAATTTTACTATCGCGAATGAAACTTTGATTGAATACCAAGTTATCAAGCACATGAATACGATAATTTTTTTCCAGTAATATTTGTATCAATTCTTTGCCGATGAAACCTGCGCCACCTGTGATTAATATTTTTTCCATAAGTCAATTTTACAACCTTACTGTCTCAAAATCAACTACATAATCATATGTACAAGAAGATACACATTGACCTAGATTGCAACAGGTTCGTTCAAGAAGAGCATCCAGCTCCCAGCAGTTGTACCAAACATCAAGTGCATGAATTGACTGACATTTACGATCAGTTTGGTGGCATGCCAAAAACTTATGTGTTTGAGAACACCATGATACATCAAAGATTTTACACAGAAGAAGAACTTGATTTTGATGAACTAGGAAAAAAACTTGACATGCAAGTGGTCACTGTGAGCAGTATCATGCAACCACCAGGTCAAACAATACCTTGGCACAGAGATACTTTTTATAAGATCAAAAAACAATATCCAGAAGACACCAGAATGCTGGTGAGAGCAAACATCTATCTTGAAGATTGGAAAATTGGTCATTTTTTACAGTATGATAATGTTGTAGACTCTAATTGGAAACAAGGTGACGGACACATGTGGAACAGCGAAATTTTGCACATTGGTGCTAACAACGGCATGGAAAACAAATACACTCTGCAAGTCAGCGGGTTTTATATAGGAGAATAATAATGAATAGTATTGTTTCCAGTCACAATGACTGGGATCCTCTAGAGGAATGTTATGTAGGAATTGCCAACGGAGCAAGAACTCCTAAAATAGACAAAAGTTTGCATGCAATTGTTTTTACAACAGACAAACTAGAAGACATTCAGCATCTTGAAGGTCCATTGGATCCACGCATAATCGATGAAGCCAATGAAGACTTAGACAACCTTGCTGACACACTCAAAAGTTTAGGAGTCAAAGTCAGAAGGCCCATCGAACAAGACAATGCACAAAGTTTTAGCACACCAGATTGGACCACCAGTGGATGGCAAACATATTCTTGTAGGGACTTGTTGTTGCCTTTAGATAATCTAATCATTGAAGGTGCACCTGCTCAACGAAGCAGACATTATGAAAGCAGAGCATACCGCGATTTTTTGTATGAAGTGATGCAAAATGGTACTGAATGGATTTCTGCACCAAAGCCTCGATTGCTGGACGATGTTTTTCAATTAGAAAATTTAGAAGATCCATCTTTACAAAACCATGAAATTATTTTTGATGCTCCAAACATTGTACGAATGGGCAATGATTTATTGTATCAAGTCAGCAACACAGGAACCAAACTTGGTGCACAATGGTTAAAAACAGTGCTAGAACCAAGAGGTTATAGATTGCATGTAGCAGAAAAATATTATTCATTTGCACATTTTGATAGCACAGTGTTGCCTCTACGTCCTGGATTAGTGTTGCTCAATGGTGCTAGGCTCAATGAAGACCATTATCCTCCTATATTCAAAAACTGGGACAAAATATTTTTTCCAGAAGAAAATATTGTTGACATAGGCAGTGCTTTTCAAGGAGGCATCACCACCACTTCGCCTTACATAGGACTAAATTTTTTGAGTGTGAACGAACAACTGGTAATTTGTGATATTAATCAAGAACCTCTACGTAGAGAACTAGACAAACATGGCATTGAAACAATTGGCCTTGAAATGAGACACGCAAGATCCATAAGTGGTGGATTCCATTGTGTCACTTTAGATACCAAAAGAAAAGGTCAAAGACAAGATTATTTTTAACGTGTAGACTTGATGGCATGATAGAATGTCGCATCTGACATCAATACTATTATCCAAAAACTTAAAGAACTAGGCATTACGCCAAAGCCAAGTAATAAAATGAATACCAGTATGAATACATTTTTCAATATGTGTGACACATATAATCGTGTATGTTTTTTTGGCACACTGTATTCTATCCAATTATTCATCTTGTTTTTATTTCCTTTAAGTTAACTTTTTTCCATTCATCCGTAGTTTCGGGCAACCCCCAGATTCTTATCTCTTGTAGAGTTCTATTACATGCCATACAAAAACCATTCTTTTGATCGATTTTACATACTCTAACACACGGACTTTTAATCATTGATCTTTAAAGTATTTTTCCAACTTCCCCTCTTCACCTGAATGTTTTTCATAGTCTGCTAATGGATCTTTGGACTTGTCTATGTTAGGCCATTGATCCGACCATTTTGTGTTGAAGTCTAACCATTTGTTGTCTTCATCTAGATGATCAGGAATGATTGCTTCTTCAGGACACTCTGGCTCACACACACCACAGTCTATGCATTCTTCTGGACTTATTACAAGTGTATTCTCGCCTTCATAAAAACAATCCACAGGACACACGTCTACACAAGAGGTGTGTTTGCACATGATACATTTGTCATTTACTAGATATGTCATTACCGTATTGCCTTTTAATTTCTGTCCACTCACGTGTAGTTAGTTGTGCATCTAACACATTTAAATCTGCTTGTTTCATTGCAGGATAATACTCTTGCAGTTCTTTCATTTTGGATTTTACATTAGTTTTTTTCTTCTTTGGATAGAACCATTTGTGAAACATTTGGAATGTTGACCCACACATTGCTGTGAGTCTCCACAGCAGTGATTTGTGATTCTTTGACAGTGTCCACAGATGTTTGTTTACATTTTCGTTGACTTCTTCAATGTAGAATTCTTGTATGGCTTGTTCTTTGTGTTCAACTGCCGCTGTCCACTTCATTGACATGTATGGCGAATACAATTTTTTGTCTGCATCTGACAATCGATCATACCAAGTTTTATCTCGTGAATCCACTGCTCGCATCATTAATTTGATGTCTAAAAAGTTTCCTGGCATATTATATTATAACTTTTGTTTGACTGTAGAATCAAGTATTTTTAATTTGGTAATTAACTTCCTAAATTCATCTGGAGTAAGCATGTTAGGTCCATCGGATGGTGCATTGTTAGGATCATTGTGAACCTCAAGAAATACACCAGCAATACCAAGAGCAACTGCTGAACGACACAATGGTTCAACAAATGTTCTGTCACCACCTGATGATTTGCCCATACCTCCTGGTTGTTGCACAGAGTGTGTGCCATCCATAATGACAGGATAGTGATCTCGCATGTGATGGATACCACGCATGTCCACAACTAGATTGTTGTAACCAAATGTAGTGCCGCGTTCTGTGATCATAAATTTTTTGTTATCTGGATATTTGTCTTTAATGTTGGCAACTTCTTGATAGGACAAAAACTGTCCTTTTTTAACATTCACCCAACAATTTGTTTTGGCAGCTGCAATAATCAAATCAGTTTGTCTACACAGGAATGCAGGTATTTGTATGATGTCAACAACCTCTTCCACAAAACCGGCTTGTTCAGGTTGATGTATGTCTGTGATTACAGGCACGTCAAATTCCTTTTTAACTTTTTGTAAAATTTTTAAACCTTTGTCTATGCCAACACCTCTTGCTGATCCAATTGAAGAACGATTGGCTTTGTCAAACGAAGATTTATAAACCACACGCATGCCTTGTTCATAACAAATCTTAACAATTTTTTCTGCCATCTGCATTGCATGATCTTCTGATTCAATTTGGCAAGGGCCAGCAATGATTTTAATTGGAGCATCATTGTGAAACTGCAAAGTTGGTAATGTTTGTTTACGCATGAAATAAATTGTCTAGCAGTATTGTATCTGTGTTGCGATTTATTTCTTTGATAAAATAAGCACATGGCGGATTGTTGTCTGACAGTATAGGAACACTGATCAACTGATTAGATTTTGTCCTTGGAAAGAACCATTCAACTTCGTTGTAGATATTAGTGATTCTTACTTCATTGTATGCGGGCATAGAGTCTGACACAGGATTAAAACAAAAAGCATGAAACAATCTATCATTCAAAGAAGTCAGCGGCACAATCTCCAAGTCGCCACACTCTGGATCACCTAGCAGTATGTGCCAATCCAAAGGCATCTGTATTTTGCTGTTGCCAATCTGCAATACAGCTGATGGTGCTGAAAATGATTCTAAGTAAATTAATGGAATAAAAAAGAAATCAGGATTGCTTGTGTCTGAATTATCCAACACAGCGAAACGCATGTCTTCTTCAACGTGATCTGGCACCCTATCGAGCAGATAGGCTTCGTTCTCGAGTGTTAACAATTGCATATGTTTTATTATATGTGGATCTACTTCTGATAGTCAACCTTTGTGACTGAGAAAGGATATTGTGCTTCTCGATAGAACTTCTTGCGTTCTGTGAGATGTCGTTTGGAAAACTTGGCTGTAGAACACACATCCCACACTTGCACAAAGTCTTTGTCTTGTGCTTTACGAATGCCTCTACCAATTGACTGTATCACTCGCACAAAAGATTTGCCTGGTTCAATCAACATGAGATTAAAGATGCGTGGCAAGTTAATGCCCACAGCGGCCACACCATATGTGGCTACAATTACTTTGTCATCAGCTGTTTTGACATCATCATAGTGTTCTTTTCTTTCATCTGCCTTGGTTGCACCACGCACAAACACAGAATTAGGTATGGCTTCGGTCAGCAGTTCTCCTGACTTTACTCTATCCACCAATACCAATGTGTTACCAGATTGTCTCATCTGTTCAACCATTCTACCAATATAGTTGATGCGTTCTTGTTTAGTAACAAGATATGTTTGTTCTTCACGGTAATTTTTGTAGTCTACATAGTCCCACATTTGTAATATTTCAATGTTACATTTTGCCAATAAGCCTTTTTCTTGGAGTTCGATAGCACTGACTTTGTTAATAACATCGCCTAGTGATACATGCAAAGATTTAAATTCATAATCTGCTTTTGGTACTGTGCCAGTTAGTCCCCAACGGATTGGCACATAGCCATACACATTAGTCAGCAGTCTTCTCAATACATCTGCTTTGGCTTGATGAACTTCATCCACAATCACACATACTACATCACGTTTGAATTCTTCTATTAAATCATCTTCTGCATTTTGTCTCTTTTTTTCAAGTATGTTAAGCGACTGCCATGTGCAAATTGTGTGTGTTCTGCCAGGCTCTTTTCTATCTCCAAAATACACACCAACATCAAGCCCCATGTTGATGTAGTCCTCTTCTGTTTGTGTCACTAAAGACTTGTTAGGCACAATGATTATTGATCGACCATATGGTTCAATCATTTTAGACAGTGCCGCTGTTATGATAGTTTTCCCTGCCGCAGTGGCTACTTCTTGTAAGCACTGCGGGTTGGTTATAAAATTGTTAATTACTTCAACTTGATGATCACGCAACATTATAGGTTGCCCTTCATGTGTGTGTCCTTCTGGCCATGTGACATCAGCAAAGGAGTCTTCTTTAACTGGTTCAAACTTTAAGTCCCATGTTTGTCTTCTGTCATCTAAGTCGAACGTGTAGTTGTTGTCTTCTAGTATAGGAACTATGTCTTCAAGTAAATTTACAAATGTCAGTCCTCCTTGTGTAAAGAATGAAACTGTGCCATCCCATCTGCCTAGTTTTACTGCGGGCATAAAGCGAGCCCCTGGAATCTCGTATTTGAATTTGTTGGTAAGTTTTCTTCGTGTGACTAGATCAAGTCCTTCTAATTTTACGTTTACTTCATCTTTTATTATTATATTGCAATGCGGCAAGAACTGATCTCCAAAACCGCTGAGCCCAATTAGACTCAGCAGTAAGAATTATTTTGTTTACGTTTGCTATTCTAAGTTCTTTCAATTTAGATTGCAATAGCTTCTGGCTGTTCTTCAACTTCTGGCTGTGCTCCTGGATTCGCATCTGGCTGTTGTGATTGCACTTCTGCTGTGATTCCCTTGGAAGTTTTTGTAGCAATACCAGTGAATCTCATCACAGTGCCATCTTCTACAATTTTAAATGAACCAGCTGTTTTTGCAACACCTTGATCGTCTAATTTTTTAACAACACCGTTAATTGTTCCTTCAGAAGTTGTTTTGCCTTCAATGAACATGTAAGTTCCTGAGTTACCTTTGTAGGTTGTGCCTTCATGGCATAAAGTTCCTTTAATTTTGCTTAATACTAATTGTGCGTTTGTCATCTGTTGTTACCTCTTGTAATGTTAATACCACTATTATATGGTATTTTGCCAAATACGTCAACCACAAAAAAGTCGCTGTTATATTGGCTCGTAATAGGAAATTTTTCTAACAGCATTCAGTTTTTGCACAAATTTAACAAATTGCTCCCTGGTATTTTGAAGAGAAGCAGGCCCCCAAGCAAGTTGATTTGTAAATTCATTTTTTATTCCGTTTTGTGAATGTGAGAAATTTGTTTGGAACCATTCGTCTAAGTCTTTAAGGTATGGCTTGTTGAAATGACTTATTGTTCTGTTTATACCAAACATAACATTGTCTGGAGCATGTGTTTTGAACCATAATAAATTATTTTCAATTTCTTTCCATTTTGCTGGATATCTTTGATATTCAAATCTTTGTCCTACATCGTCAATTGAAAATATTAATTTTACTCTAATAAAGTTAGTCCAAATGTTAAACACAGCGTCTGAAACTTTGGTTGTCCCGTTAGTGTTGTAATATACTTCAGTTTGATCTTGATTTATTACTCGCATTAGATATCTTAAATGTTGATTGTTAAGCAAAGGTTCGCCACCGTTAAAATGGAGATATCTAATGCTGTGCCAATCAATATGTTTGCCAACATCTTTCACACTGCTATTTGGTATATTGTAAAATCCATTGCTATCGAATTCTGCAAAATGTTTTGCATCAGACAGCCATCTAGATGAAAACTTAGGATTACATATTGCACATTTCAAATTACACAAGTTGCCTAAATTTATTTCAACATTTTTTATGTGTGGATGTATTTTTTGCTGTCCGCTGGTTAATCTTCTACTGTCGAGTTTCTTTTCTTCATGTTGTTTGCACGAAACACAATTTGTAGGCCATACGCCTTTGTGCAAATCTTCTTTTACTTTTTGCAGTTCTGTATCATAATCGTTTGGATCTATGGTTGGAAAAAAAGCACAACAAGGTGCCATTCTGCCTTGATTAGTGTGTTCTATGTAGAGGGTGTTGTAAGGTTCTGAACAGTGCAATGACTTGTGAGCCATTACTTTTTCTTGTTGGCTTTACCGTGGATACTGCTTTTGAGTAAGTCTAACAGCCATGGGTTGTCTTTGAACACACCCATCAGCCAGTTGGTCATTGAATTGACTGCTTGTTCTTCGTCATTGCTTTCATACAATGGACCGCCTTCTGCGTTGAGAGATGAATGATACACAATAGCGTGAATAATTTCATGCACCAGTGTGTTGGCTAGATCTTGTCCTTCTGCTTCTTCTTGTATTTCAATTTTGTTTTGGCGAGCAATATACTGTCCCCAATAATCTGAATTGTTTTTGACAAATGAAACTTTTACTCGTTGTAGATCAACGTCTTTCCATCCTATTTTAATTTGATCTGGTAGTTTCATTTGTATTATTTATATGCGTATTTAATTTGTTGTATGTCCACTGGTTGCAGTTGTGAAGTTCAAAAAATGGTTGGTAAGGATCACCGCCCACAAAAGAAAATTGCACATCTGGATGTTTTGCTATCAATTGGTAAATTTGCTTGCCCCACACAGTTTGATGCACTACTGTGTTGCTATCGTGATAACATTTGGTATTTTTGTACACATTGTTGTTGGGAGCATCTTCGTTGCAGTCAAAACCAAGGCATATCAAATTGGTATGACCATCATGAATAGCCACGTGCATAGCTGTGGTTCCTGCACCCACGTGAGGATTTTGTGGTATGAGATGACAAGTGCCAGCATGTTTTTTCATATTGTTACGATTGGTGTAGACAATATTTTTTTCACCATATTCGCTGTGAATAACTTCTTGATACATGTGCTGATCAATTACAATCAAAAAATCTGGTTCGTAATCTCTGTGCAAGGCATTACAGCCATATGTGTCTTGCGGCAAAGAATACAAATCAAAATCTTTTCTTGATTCTCCGTTGCCTATGATGTAAGCATCTTTGCCATCTGAATCATTGAACACTGTGCGAGGCATCCACACTTTTTCATAATGTTTTTTGCCTTGTTTGATAATAATTTTGTCAATGATTTCTTCTCCTTGGTAATTAGAGATAGTCATTATAATTTTTGCAGACAGTTTTCTGCTGATGACACATCTAGTCCACGTTCATCAACCATAATGTCTACTATTTTTCCTTCTTGGATGATGGCGGCAAATCTTTTGCATCTATTGCCGAGCACTCCCATGTTAGTCAGTAATCCTAATTGTTCGGAAACTTCGCCGAAAGGATCAGCTGCCATTGTGATGTTTGATCCTTCGTAGTTAATGAAATCTGAAAATGCAAACATTACATGTGGATCGTTAACGCTGATACATATTATTTCATCAATGCCTTTGTTGTATAAATTTTGCTCATTAGCAACAAATCCTGGCAAGTGTTTTTCTGTGCAAGTGGGAGTAAATGCGCCGGGGATGCCTATCAGTAACACATTTCTATTTTCAACATATTGATCCAAGTTGTATTCAGTGATTGGCTCATCCGCATCTTGGTTTACCACATGCACTTCTCCAGAAGGCACAGGCTTTTCATTTCCATATTGTTCAAATTTGAATAGCGACATGTGTGTAATTATCCTGTTTGTCCCAACCAGGGTGTCAAAACTTGCAACAAAAACATTTTGGCTCCTTCACCAGAAGGATGATGTCCTGTGTCATCTGTGTTGTCATGACACCAATCCATTACGCCGCCTGTATTGGTGTAACTGTTTTTGTGAAACCAAACGTTATTCCATTCGATACCAGATATCCATTTGTTTTTTTGCTTGAACTTTTTCCATTTCTTACCATCATAATTTTTAGTGTTTTGCTTTTCATAACTGCCAAAATCTATGCACTCAAATGTGTCATATGAAAAAAAGTTGATGTGTGGTTTGTTCTGCAACAATTGATGCACCATTACCATGTTTTGCAATGTTGTCCGCCAGGAATTTTCAACGTCAAAATGATGTTTATACATTGAAGAAAACATTGTGTTAGTTGATTCTTTTTGCCAGTTCCCGCGCCATCCACCTGAATTTACAAACAACTGATTGTTGTAATAATGGTGATTGCAATTGTCTAAATACAAATATTTTTTGATGTCATCGCTGATCAACAAATCATACCTGCAAGTTGAAGTCCAGTTTATTATAAATCTATCATAATTTTTATATTCATTCAACAACACATGACTTATTAAATCGTTGCCACTACCAGGCAATCCTTTTACAACTATATCAGATTGTATTTTACACAAATGATCTGCGTATGTTTCAATTTTATTAGTAACGAAACTGTCACCAACCACAAGTGTTTTCATCGCCAATTTTCAATCACAAGCGGATCTTTTTCTACTTCTGCAGGATTTGGTTTGCCATGAAACACAGCCACAGCACAATCTTCTGGCAGTCCATGTTTGCGATCAGTGTACGATTGTTTGACAAATAGATCGTGTGGCGAGCGTCTTTTTTCTCCTGGTTCTAATCCTATCTCCCATTTGTAAGACATCACCCATTCTTTGGGCCATATGGGACCACCAGGATATTTTGCTGTCATGTAATCTTGATCTCCACGAAACCTCTGCATGACCTTTTTTGAATCAGCAACAAACTCATTCCATACATTTACTTCTTGTCCTGCAACAAATTTCATCACAGATGAATTACGCACATGATAATTTTTAATTCTACATCTATTGAAGTCTTGTATGATAACAAATGCATCGCCTTCAAAGTCCCAAAACTCATCAATGTTTTTGAATATGACAACATCCAAATCCATGAATAGCACTCTGCCTTCAAGTCCTATATCATCTCTAAACATGTGGATCTTATTCCACCATGTTGGAAACAATGGAGATACTACAATTTGGTTGATCTCAGGACGCCATGCTTTTTTGCTGTCTGTGATTACAAAAAATTTAAAGTCGTTGGCATGTCTTGACACCATGTTGTAGAGTTTGTCCACATAAGTTGTGCCATACTTGGTGCCTGTGCATACACAAACGAAACTTTTCATCTTGTTTCAAAGTAGATAAGAACCACCATTATGATTGGAAAAGACAGCATGATACCAAAGTATATTTTGGTCACCCATCGATCAAACGTGGTCTCAACCTCTTCCATGGAAGGCCTTGTTTTATTTCTTCTACGAACCATTCAGTATAACTTATCTGTTTGCGCCATGCAGAGCGATCAGGTTTGACTGGATTTTCTATGTCATCGCCAATTGGTTTTGCTACATCCCAACATAATGATGACTGGTCTACATACACAGGAACGCCAGATAGCACTGCTTCGATTGCAGGATTAGAATTATAGTTTACCACAGCATGTGCATGTGACATTGCTTGTGCAAAGTCAACTTCATCAATATTGCCTTTGTGATTTAACTTTTTTGGTTTTGATACAAATACATTTTTTATTTGTGCATTCTTGTAATGCACAGGAAACCTAGGATGTGGTCTAAACCAAATGGGTCTATCTGTTTGACTGCGTATCCAATCAATCATTTTGTTGACCCATTGTGCGGTGTTGCCTTGATCCCATGCAATTGATCTTTCATTTTGGCCACACACTATAATATGGTCACCTGATGCATGCCAATCTGATAAGGTAAGGTCAAACAATTTTAGTCTACTATCATCAACAGATTGATTGCCAAAATCAGCATCTCTGTTGATGCCGTTGATAGCAACCTTCCAAGATGTGTTGCGTTGCAATGCACCAACTTCTAATATTAAAAATTTTGTATTTGTTTTTTTGTAATGATTGTATATGGCATCACGTCCATACATTCCAAGAAGCCATGACCACATGACCACTACATCTGCTTCTGGTCTTTCGTGATTTTCGCAAATGGCGTAGTCTTCGCCTTGGAGCGACTGTATAAAAGCTGCCATCACTGGCTTGCCCGCCATGGCGCTTGTTTTTGGAAACACTGCTATTTTCATTTGACAAATTTATATAATTCCTCTGCAATCAGTGTATGTCCTTTTTGATTGGGATGATACTTGTTGGGATATATGAAAGGATTCCTTTGATTTTTAACCAGTTCGTTTGTTTGTTTATTCATATTTGCTTCAAACATTTGCAAGGCAGATTTAGGCAAAAACTTTTGTTTGTTGATGCTAGGATATGACCAATCTATGGCAGACCATCCTTCGAGATAAATGTCTTTCACTATTGTTGTGCTATATCTACACATATTTTGTAAAGCAAGAATACAAGTGTTGGCTCGATGGTTATCCAATTCATCTGATTGTAGATATTCGTAATAAAATCTTGTGTTCATGCTTTTATCACCAGTTGGTCTAATGGTGTCCCAATTGCCTTTTTTGTGAATCATATATCTTATAGGATTACTAATGAAAAACACAGCAATGTCTGTGCCAACATCTGCTTGAGACATGTATTGTTCGAGTTGCACAACCAGATGATCAATTGATGTGCCTTCTTGTGAGCAATTTACAAAACTGTCTGTGCCTAATTTTTCATGCAACAGTTCGCCAAAAGTTTTTTCTCCTGCTTTTAGTTCTGCACCATAGGGCCAACTGTCTCCGAATACAACCAATCTGCTCATGCACTTGATCTCACATGACACACAGATTTGCCACTTTTGTTGTGGTATTGAAATTTAATGTTTGGACCTATCATTAGCTGTATTTTGTTTTCTCGCGATAATTCAATGGTGTGATCACCGCATTTACATATTATAACACCAAACATACATGTGATCAATCGCCATGTAGATTCGTGATTAGATTTGGTTTGTCTGTGTGGTTTGTTGTAATCATAGTAATCTGTTACAAATTGTGTTGGAACAATTTTTGAATATTCATCTAAGTCATATGTTTTTGATGTGTTGCCTTGTTGATTTTCTATCACAAAGATCTCTTTGTCTAGTTTTTCATATGATTTCATTTAGGGCCGTATATGCAATCTCTGGTAATCTTAAATAGTCTTTTGTAGCCTTGACGATCCAATTCATTGTGGCTTGCCATTTTGTCTAAACCAAAACGTTCACTGTTGAACACACATCTTTCAATTACAATTATTGGTTTGCATTTCGCAATGGTTTGTTCGGCGCCTTGTAACACATCTATTTCTAATCCTTCAACGTCAACTTTCAACACATCCACATCTGTGAATCCATGTTGGTCTAGTGTTTTTAGTTCTATGGTACCATCATCACTTGGAATTACTCTAGTTGATCCTAGATGATGTTCAACTGCTACTTCTAAGTTTCCTTTTTTGTTTGTGTTGCTGAGTCCATATGGATACAATTTTACATTAGGATATGGTGCACAATTTTTTTCAAAACATTCAATGTGATAAGGCGCTGGTTCAAAAGCAGACACTGTATCAAAGTGTTTGGCAAAGTCCACACTCCATCTTCCAACATTTCCGCCAACATCAATCATGTGACGTCTTGTTGTAGTGTATTCTAAAACTTTTTGATTGAGGATAGCATCGTGTTGCACAACAGGTTCTGCAATGTGATGTTTGGGCAAATCACCATCTGGAATAAAAAATCCATCGACTAGTTGCACAACTTTTCATCCATTATGAAACGTTTCGGTTCCCAACCAAGTGCTCTCAGTCTGTGTGAAGGCAATAAGTTTTCTTTGGATTCATAATCAAAGCCATCAGTGATTGGCACATCAAGGCCGTTGTGTGCTACCAACTGATCCACAGCAACAGTTCTTCCTGTGCCTACATCAAACACTCCACGCTCTTCAGGATGATCAATGATGCATTGTATTGCAGACACAATGTCTGATACATGTATGAGATCTCTGTGGTGTGTAGTTGCATACTTCAAATTTTTATTTTGTATTTGTGGCACCAACATGTCACCTCTGGCTCCATCTCCCCACACAGTTGAAAATCTCAGTCCAACTGAATTATCTGGCGCAATGAATTCGTTGACATATTTTGATATGGCATAAGGATTTCCATGCCATCTTTTGCAAGCAGATGATGATGCATATATTACACGAACATTTTTTTCTTCAGCAACATCAAAAACTTTTTTTGTGTATTCCACATTTGTTTCCCAATATTGATCTGGATTTTCAATTGACTCTCTGATGCCTGCCAGTGCGGCAAGATGTATGACAACATCTGTGGTGTCTTCCAATAATCCTTTGAGTGTGAAGTTACAGATATTTTTTCCAATCTGTAAGTCCCAACATGATAGATTATGATTGTGTTTGTGGCAATGATTTACTAGATGATGGCCAATGAATCCATGTGACCCTGTAATTGTGATGTGCATATGATTATATATTGAATGATCTATCGACGGTCAAACTGTCTTGGCTGGCAACATACACTGCTCTTGGTTTTGCAACTTGTATGCGAACATACTTGTCTTTTACAAACATGTCACTGGCTGTAAGGCCGTCTTCATGAGCACCTTGGATCAGTCGTTTTGCGGCATGTGGTTTGATCACATAACCGTATGTGCCTTTGAGTTGATTTTCACCTTTTCTCACATGCACAAAATCCTCTACTGTTGCTTGCCTGCCCTCATCCGGGTCTGGTTCAAATCTATGTGCATCTAGGTGCAACACATCTTGAAATTCTTGCAGATAGGTATCACTGCACACACGAGAGTCATGTTCTAGCACCACAATGTTTTGATCAAGTTCAATGCATTTTTTCCATGCATGGTAATGAGATATCATACAACCACGCACTCCACCTTTTTGCCATTTAATCTTGAACAGTTTAGGTCCTGGTAGATATGGTTGTAAATTGTTTTCTTTTATAAATTGATCAGCACGTGAAGGAGTAAATCCCTCCAGCATCCATGCATCTAATCCATGTTGTCTTGCTGTGCGTTTACATTCCAAGGCAGAATCAATTGTTGATTGTAGTTCTTTGAGATATATTATGAATGCTTTCATTTAATCATACTTTCTATGTGTGGCCTAAATCTACGCCACACAGTGCCATTGCGAACTTCTTCTATGGTCCAGTTAGCATAGGCAAGATTGTGCAACCATTGATCACGATCTGGTTTAACGGGTGTTTCTACTTGTTTGAGATTATTAGATCCAACGTCCCATGCAAGACACAAGTCTGATGTCATAAACACAGGCACTCCATATGTGGCTGCATCTACCACTGCTGTGGAGTTGTGTGTAATTGCACAATGGATATCAGAAGCATCTAGTTCCTCAATGAATGTCCAACGATAATCTTTGAACATGCCACCACCTCTGTTCATGTCTGCAATTTTAATTTGCGGATGACGTTTGCGAATATCTTCTGCACACTTGTCTGCATGGTTAGGATGTGGACGCAACAACAGTGTTTTGTCTGTGACGCCTTTCAAAGCACTAACCACTTCATCCACCCATTCATAGGGATCTTTCTGTGCCATGGACCAGTTGTCTTTGGGTTGTGTGCATAGCATGATGTATTTGCCATCACCTTTCCATGCACGATTGTCTATGTTGAAAGTTTTTTTAATGTGTTCCCATCTGTCTGCAGGCGAATCTTGATTCAGAAAGTTGCCATTACGCATGGGTGACCACAGGGCACATCTGAAATAATGTTTGTTCCAATCAGTGGCTCTGTTGCCAAATGATGTCCAAAGTCCCCCGTCAAACACAATGCACACACCGCCGTTCTTTTCATGATGTTGTCTAATTTTTCTGCGATTGCCTTTGAGAAAGTCTCCTGCATTGTTTGGTCCATAACCAAAATGCACAGCCACTTGCTCTTTGGGATCGCCCATCCAACGTTCAGGATCACTGCGACCTTCAATCCATATAGGGTCATCTCCCACTGCCTTGATGCCATCATACCAGGCCTTGACCATTTCAAATGATGCACCTTTGCCTCTGCGTTTTACTGTGTTGCGGAAAACTTCTACTTTCATTAGTAACCTTGATAATATTTTATTATGCCAGAAATATCTAAAGTGCTGTCCACTTTGAAAAACTTATTTTGTTTAGAATAATCAACATAGTAGTCACGCTTGTCTCTGTCTTCATCTTCTACTATTTCTAGTTTTAAATCAATGTGTTTTTGTATTTCTTTAACTATGTCTTCTTTTGTGATGTTTAAGTGTTCAGCACCTATGTTGAAAATATTGTGTTTGAATTGGTCAAAGTTATCAACTATGTGGCCAAGTGTGTTGGCAAGATCATTCACATGATAAAAAGTTCTTTCTGCTTTAGGCTGATACAACTGTATGAAGCCTGACTTAACTGCATCTCTGCACAAAGTGTGGATTAGTAGATCGTGACGCATTTTAAATGAAAGTCCATATGCTGTGGCAGGCCTCAGTATGGTCCAATCTTTGATTTGTTTTATAATTTGTTCACCTTCAAGTTTTGATTTGGCATACAGTGTTGCAGGATTACATTCAAGTGTTTCCATACAAGGTTGATCAAGTTTGCCATACACACTGCCAGTGGACAAGAACACAGTTGGTTTGTCTAGGGAAGCAATATTTTTTGTGCCTTCTACATTGGTTCGCATGCACTGTCCTGGATTGTCGTCACATGCCACATAGCCGACTTCAGCGGCCAAATGTACAATCATGTCAACATCTTTGTATTCTGACAAATCATCCAAAAGATCTTTTTTCTTGAAACTAAAATTATTATTATACTGGAGTGCTAGAGCAAGTCTGTTGTCTATGGCATCTTGTGAATTATCAAATCCTACAATGGTGTGATTGCTGTTTCGCATGTTATATAGAAGTTGTGTTCCTATGTAACCTAATGCTCCTGTAACTAGTATTTTCATTTTAAGTTTCTCCAGTATGAATGTGTTTGTTTGGTAGTCAAATCCTTTGCATTGCTCTTCATGTTTGTTTTTCTGTCAAAGCCTTTCAAGTGATCCATGTATTGTCCAAGTTCAGAATTGATGAATGGATGTCTTGCTTTTCTCATTCCGCCAAATCTGCCATCGTTCAAATCTTCGTTGACCATTTTGTCTGCCTGTTCAAACTCTAATCTCACAGCATCAAAGGTGAATGAATCTGTGTAGCCAGCACGTGGAAAATGATCAAGAAATCCTTTTTGTATGTTGAAATACAAATCTTTCCCATAGTATTCTGACCATCTTGTGAAAAAATCTTCAGCATGCTGATGTGCTGTGTTGAATGCATAGTAACCTGTCTCAGAAAATCCTTTTTTTGGTCTGCCTAAGTATGATGTAAATGCATGATCAGGTATGATGTGTTCAAGCCATGACATTGGGATTTTTTCAAATGTGATGATGTCAGCATCAAGATACCACATCATGTCAGGCTTTGTTTTTTGATATGCATCAATACAAGCAAAAACTTTGTAACTAAACCTTATGGCATCATATTCAAATTCATAATCTTTTTGTCCAAGTGTTTGTAGTTGTGAATTGTTTTTGTTTCTGTTGATAAATTCTTGCAACACAGGTTGTTCTTGGCAAAGATCATAGTGTTCTAATCTATCATGCTCCATGCATTGAGTTTGATCATCTGGATACACCAGTATTCTTGCATGACCAGGCCAATTCTCAAGAGTGCTTTCAATTGACTTTTGGATTGGCAAAGGCCAATACCTTGGACTGTATGTGGTTACTATGGTTAGACTTTTCATACTAACTTTTGTATTACCTCATACATGGCATCAATGCCTTGAGTGACATCTTGCATACCGTTGCCTACAAAAAATCCTTCATCTTCAATAAGGTCTGCACCAGAGTAGTCTCCAGTTGCGGTGTAATCCAACATGCTCATCACAGGTTGTGTTAACCAATTGCCTGATGCCAGTGGTCTTGATTGGATGCCTGCTTCTGTGAGTGCAGTGACCAGTTCATCTCTTCTGCCTGCTAATGCTCCTGTGCAGATACAACCAAAAGAAAACCAACTGCTTTCGCCCTGTGTCTTTTGTAATTTTAAATATTTTTCATCGCCAAACTTGGAAAAAAAATGTTCTTTGTTTTTCATTCTTGCTGACATGATGTTGTCCCATTTTTTCAATTGTTCGGAACCCACTGCTCCGCTCATCTCTAATGGACGCAAAGCGTAGCCAGGAGTAACAAATGTAAAATTGTCTTTCCAAGAACCTGTCTTTTGAAACAATGGATTGTCTGGTGACAAGTCTCTGCACCAACCATGTGCTCTCAGTGAACGCAACCAATCAGCGTCTTCCTGATTGTCCACAGTGACCATGCCGCCTTCCATGGTTTGCATGTGATGTGAAAAGAAAAATGATTGCGTGCCAATGATGCCATGACCGCCAGTATACCTGTCATTGTATTTTGCACCCATGGATTCGCAGTTGTCTTCAATCACAAAAAGATTGTGTTTGTCTGCAATCTCATAGATAGTATCAAAGTCACAAGGATTACCTAACAGATTAATAGCCATAATAGCACAAGTGTTTGGAGTGATGGCTTGTTCAATTTTTGTGGTGTCTATGTTGTATGTTTGTGGATCAACATCAACGAAGTTTAATTTGAATCCATTTTGATTGACAGGAAAGTAACTGGTTGACCAACCCACAGCAGGCACAATAATGTCACCTGTTAGTTTGTATTTTAATTTTAACAGTGACAACATCAACAGATTAGCTGATGAACCCGAGTTCGTCATCACAGCATGATCATGTCCAAAATGTTTGGCGTATTCTTTTTCAAACTGTTTTACTGCACCTCCCATGGTATACATGTCTGATGCTATTACATTTTGAATTGCTTGAACTTCTTCTGGTCCCCATGTGCTTGATGCCAAAGGATAGATTACATTAACCATTTTTTTTGTCCCCTTTCATGTGATCTAAAAATTCTGCAAGTGGCGAATGTGGCACTGGATCGCTGCTTTTGATTCCTGGATACCATTTCATCAAATCTGTCTGTTTGCAATCTTTGAATGAATCTCTACCAATGGCCATTGTATATTGATCCGCCTGCATGTTATCATATCCCCAAAGTTCGCCTGTGAGATATATCTCTTCCATCCTGTTTGCCCAATCTTTTGCTCTAGGATGTCTTGGATTGTGCATGTAAAAACCTGTTTCATCTCTTAATTTTGGTCTATCAAAAAATGTGCATAGTGCATCATTTGGACAAATTTCAGACAAGTAATTCAAATTTGGTTTTGCTGTGTACAAAGTGTCAGCATCTGAATACAGTATTACATCAGCGGTTGAATTTTTAATTCTGTGTGTCTGTGCAAAAACTTTGTGACTAAATTTTACTCCGTCATTTTTCCAAACCCACTTTTGTCTATCTTCACGCCAGCCATTTTTTTCTGGATCGTCTTTCCATTTGTCTACAAACTCTTTGAGTTGTGGTTGTACTTTGTACAGTTCATGATACACTATGTTGTCTTCTATGATTTCTGGCTGTTGTTCTTGCCAGTACACATGGAGCGTGCAATGTTTGGGCCAGTGTTGCACAAATGATTCAATCATCCTTTTACCACAAAGATCATAATATTTTTTGTTGTATGTGGTTGCTAGTTCTATGGTTCTATTCATTTTTGTTATCTATACGTTTCCAATGATCGGCTTGTATATTTTGGCGTAGATTGGTTTCTTTGAGATCTGAAATTTTAGAGTGTCCAATCTCTTTTCTATCACCTTTCAAATGATCTAAAAATAAGCCAAGTGGTGAATTAACAAATGGATGACTTTTGCCTAGAGCTGTACCGTGCTGTGAAAGATGATGTTCTACTAGATCTAAACAAAAAGAATTATGGTGTTCCTGCCTTGCTTTATACATGGTATAACAATCTACTTGCATTTCATAGTTCCATAACTCACCATTAAGATAAATTCTCTCCATGGTATTTGCCCAGTCTGTTGCTTTGGCATGTTTTAAATTGTGCATGTAAAAACCAGTTTCGTCATACAATTTAGGTCTTCCAAAAAAAGTTGCAAGTGCATTTTCTGGTAATATCTCATTAAGATAATTTAAATTTGGTGTTGCATGTGTGTATGTGTCTGCGTCCAAATATAACAACATGTCAGATGATGAATTAACAATTCGATGTGACTGTGCAAAAACTTTGTGACTAAATTTTACTCCGTCACGCTGAAAGGAGTATTGTCCATTTTTCATACCACATTTAACTGGGTCATTTTTATTTGCATCTACAAATTGTTTCAGCTGAGGCTGTGCTTTGTATAATTCTATATAATGCACATTGTCTGCAAATATCTCAGGTACCTGTTCTTGCCAATAGCAGTATAAATTAATATCCTTAGGCCAAAACTCGATGAATGTTTCTATCATCTTTTTCCCGCAGATGTCATAATATTTTTTGTTGTATGTGGTTGCAACTTCTAATGATCTCATTCTGGTCTCATTCCTGGAAAAATTGTTGTTTTAAATTTTTTATTATCTTCTTGAACAGTTTCAAATAATTCATAATCGAGATTTAGATCTTTTAACAAGCGTATCCATGCTTTAGTATCCTTAGGCAAGCACGCACCTCCATATCCACGCAAGGCAGGATCAACATCAAGATACATGTCAGCATGTCTTCCTGTTTTGACATACGCATCTTTGATAGCAGTGTAATCACAATCGAATTTTTTTGCAACTTCATATACTATGTTTGCATAGGTAATTCTCAAAGCGGCGTAGATGTTCATGTAGTATTTGCAAATTTCTGCTTCAGTTGGTTTTAGTTGTTGTACATGTTTGGGATAATGACCGTGACATTTTTTAATTACATTAAAGGTTGTGTTGTCTTCTGTGCCTATGACAAGAATAGAGTGATCTTTTGTAAAGTCATCAACTGAATGTCTTTCTCTAATAAACTCAGGTACAAAACAAATTTTTAATTTTGTGTATTCATCAATCATTGACTGACAAAATCCTGGTACTGTGCTTGATCTTATTGCAACTATTCCTTGATATCCAAGATGATTTAAATCCATAATCACACTTTTTACAATGGTTGTATCACAACTGCCATCTTTTGCACTTGGAGTTGGCACACAAACAAACACTGCTTCTGTGTCTAAGACATTGTTGATGTTTGTTCCAAGTTTAATATCATGCACCATTACTTCATGACCTAGTTGTTCAAATCCTACTTTGTTTGCATTGCCTACCACACCGATACCAATTACGCCAACTTTCATGTCATGGCCTCCACAGTGTTCTTGATTCCTTCATCTAAATTAATTTTTGGAATCCATCCAACAATGTTTTTTATTTTGTTGATGTCTGGTGCTCTTCTTGACACACTGCCTAAGGGTGCGTCGTGTAGTGCTATATCTACATCTTTTTCCATGTGCTTGAGAATACACTTTGCCACGTCAATGACAGCGATTTCATCTGAATGTCCAATGTTGAAAATTTCTCCAGTGGTCATATTAGAGTTTTGAAGAAGTGACATGAGTGCATCTACACAATCGTCTATGTGTAACCAACTCCTTGTGTTTGTGTGACCATACAATTCAAATTTATTCTTGAGTGCTCTTTCTATGAATTCTGGAATAAAATGTCCAGTTTGTTTTGGTCCATACACATTGAAAGGCCTAAAAATTATGTAAGGCAAACCGGATGCAATAACAATTTGTTCACCAATAGCTTTGCTAGAAGCATATGACCATCTTAAATTTTTAGGATCTGTAATTACAAACGGACAGGATTCGTCAGTTGGTATCTTGTAATCAAAATGTTCTGTAGCCCCTGCTTGTGCCTCTGACGTGCCTGCGTAGATGAATAAAGGTTTTTGTTCTTGTTTTCGATAAAATTCACACAAATTGATTGTGGCAGTAACATTGTTTTTGATCACTTCAAAACTTTTAGTATAAAATTCATGCGTGGATACATTTGCCGCCAAATGAAATACTGCATCTACTTGTGGAAAATTTTGTTGTGTACACAAGTCGCCATCTGCTCTGTCATGACAAAAAACTTTGTAATGTTTTTCCAGTGCTGGCACAAGATTCGAGCCTATAAAACCATTGCTTCCGGTGACTAAAATATTTTTCACGATACATCAACTTTCAATATGTGCTATTTAAATACTTGCCACCATGCCAACATCCAAAACGGTTATAACCACAATGTCTCAGTCTGGATACGGACAGTATGGCAAACGCATGATTGAGACCTTTGACAAACACTGGCCTCAATCAATTAAATTGCAAGTCTACTATGAATGGATGCCTACCAACAAAGCATTTTCAGACAGGGTTGAATGGATTGACATCAACTACGCTTGTCCTAAGTTGAAAGAATTTAAGCAAAGACACAAATCCAATCCCCATGCAAATGGCATTAAGCCAGGCACAGAAACAAACGCAAAATATTCATATTTGTGGGACGCTGTCAAGTTTGCACATAAATCATATTGTGTATCACATGCGGCTCTCAATGCAGACTCAGACTTAGTTGTCTGGCTGGACGCAGATGTTGTTACCCATTCTGATGTTCCAGATGGTTTCATTGAGAGCCTCCTTCCAGAAAATCATTATTGTGCATATCTTGGTAGACAAAAAATTTATCCTGAGTGCGGCTTTGTAATCTACGACACTAGATCCTTACACAATCAATCATTCATGCAAGACTGGCAAGACATGTATCGCACAGATTCATTGTTCAACGAAATTGAATATCATGATTCTTATTTGTTTTGGGTATTGCAAAAAAAGTATACAGAACGTGGCATGCAGTCTTTCAACATTTCAGAAGGACATCCACACATTCCAGGAGGGCATGTGTTTATTAATTCGCCTTTGGGTGCATACATGGATCATCTCAAAGGAGCACGCAAGGTAGTAGGTCGTTCCAAACGCACAGACATTTATCGTCCACACAAAAACAATTATTGGGATAAAATTAAATGAAACTAAATGTAATCAACAATGGCCACGGCAAAGATTCTAAAGCATGGTATACACTTGGCCCCATGCAAAAATATCACAATCCACAAGGGATTCCAACCATGTGGGGACTAGCTGTTGGCAACTACAATAGAGCAGTTGCACTAAAAAACAATCAACAACCTTGGTTGTTTTGTGACATGCCTTACTGGGGTAGATGGAATCCTTTGAAAGAAGCGGTGAATCCACAAGGAGAATATTTTTGGAGAATTTGTTTTGGAGATATTCATGTCACACAAATTATGCAAGACCTTCCACGCAATAGAATACAACACATCGACATCAAACCATGGCGTGAACACAAAGGCGATTACATTTTGGTTGCACCATCTTCTATCACAGTTAATTCATACATTGGACAACGTAATTGGGAACAACAAACTGTTGAATGGCTACGCACACAGACCAACATGCCTATCAAGGTCAGACACAAGCCAAGGAAAAATGGCAAGAGTGGTCCTGCATATGCCGATGTACCTCTGTCAGAAGACTTGAAACATGCACACTGCGTGGTAACATCATGTTCGATGGTTTCAATTGATGCTATTATTCAAGGAGTGCCGGTGTATTGTCATGCAAGATGTCCTGCACGTCCTGTGTCGCAAACTATTGAAAATTTTGGCACGCCAATTTATACCAACAATCGTGAAGATTGGTTGGCAACACTCAGTTGGCATCAATACACACAGGAAGAAATAGAATCTGGTTTGTTCAAAGACATGTTTGGAAGGATGTATGATGCGTTGCGTTAGAACCATGCGTAAAGCCACAGAGGGCATTGTGCAACAGTGGGCCAAAGGTACCAACGGTGTGATTATCGATCCTATTCCAAATGGACAACCTATGCCCGATGATGAATACTTTTATTGGGGCATACTCAGAGGCGCAGGCGACATGATGAAACGTGGTGAGCATGACTTTTATTTTTGTGATCATGCTTATTTCAAAGCAGGACATGACAACAAAACAAATTGGTATAGAGTAACCAAAAATGCACACACTAATGCTGAACTTACAGAGCAAACACCTGACAGATACGAACAACACTTTCAACAAGATGTAGTGCCATGGCAAACAACTGGAACACAAGTTGTTGTATGTCCTCCAACTGGAGCAATTGAATGGTTCTTTGATGCACAGCAATGGTTAGACACTACTGTAGAGACCTTAAAACAGCAAACAAACCGTGAAATAAGGGTGAGAGACAAGCCTTTGAATCCTCAAGTGCAAACATCAAACGGAATTACACAGTTGAAAGGATTTGACAAAACAGGAGATCAACCCCCTTTAGAACAAGATCTCAAAGATGCATGGTGCGTGGTTACATTCAATTCAATGGTTGCTATAAAAGCTGTGTGCATGGGTATTCCTGTAATATGTGGACCCGAATGTTCAGCTTATCCGATGGCAACAAAGTTTGAAAATATTGAAAATCCAAATCGGCCAGACAGAGAACCTTGGTTATGGCATCTAGCACATCAGCAGTTTACTCTTGATGAAATGGCTTCTGGTTATGCCTTCAATTGCATGCAGTAAGATTTTGCCCATGTCCGCATCATCCAACTTACCACTTTAGTTTTCTTTTGGTCCCAATTGTCCATGCCCACAACATCTTTCAAACAATCGTTGCCGGTCATGTATTGCATGGCTAGATCATTGAGATGTTTGTGGTCGCTGATCCAATATATCAGTGGCACACTCCAACCAGTTTTCATTTTGTTAATGATGTAGTCTGGCATGTAACCTTTGTATGCTAATTTAGTTGGCAGTTTTGTTTCTGATTTTTCACGTCCTATTTTGTGATCACTGTGTATGTCCATGCAGTATTTCATGAATCTTTTTGTTGCCAATGGAAACCTACCCTCCATAGAAAAACGCATACCAAACTGATCGTTGCGTGAAAAAAATTCTTCTGGCACCTGTGTAACACAATCAACTGCCATGTAAGAATTGATTGGATCTTTGTCGTTCCATAACTCTTGTGGTATTATTTTACACAATTCACTGTGTATGTCTTGAGGATCAATTTTACTAACAAGTTTAATTGGCCTTTTGATACGGTGCATCCATTTCCATATCATGTCGTTGAATGATTTAGGAAGATCTTTTCTAAGTTTCCAATACTTAGGATATCCCCCTAACAGTTCGTCCCCCATGTCGCCTGCCATGGTTACAACAACTCCCTTGTTGCTTAAAAATTTATTGGTGTAATAATACATTGGCAGATTCATGTTATACACAGGCTGTTCCATCAAGAACATTGAGTCTTCCCAAAATTGTTCTACAAGTTTAGGGGTCATTTCTACAGGATGATGATTGAAGTCAAAGTCTTCAGCAAATCTTTTGGCACAGTTTGCATCATCATTGAAGTCTTCGCCTATTCTTACATTAGGATTCATTTGATTGGTAAAAGAATCCAATTCGCCTAGTATCTTTTTTAATTCATATGCAACTAGTGTGCTGTCTAATCCTCCTGACAAAAACATACCAAACTTTCTGATGCCAAGTGTGGACATTTTTACAGTTTCATGTGCTTCGTGTCTAAACTGTGCATAGTCTAATGATGAATTTGATGTTGGAGTGATCACAGTTCTGTTGTGCGATATAAATTTTTTGTGTGCTACGCTGTACACCACAGTTTCGCCTGGCATCACTTTTTTGATGTTGCTAAACATAGTGTTTCTTGTGACGTTGTTGCCAGAGTAAGACATACATGCAGCTGCCAACTCATCTATACATCTGCTGTTGGGCACATGATCCAACAGGCCTTTGATTTCAGATCCAAATATTATGCCATCAGATATCTCTGCATAGAACAAAGGTTTGATGCCCACATGATCTCTACTGAGAATAATTGTTTTGTTGCTTGTGTCATAATAAGCAAAGGCATGCATGGAATCAATGTGATTGACTGCATCAACACCAAACTTGTCCAGTAAAAATGCAAGTAGTTCTGTGTCGCAAGTGGTCTTGGGTGTAAAGTGAAATTGGTCAACTAATTCTTGATAGTTGAATATTTCTCCGTTGTACACCAACACATTGCCTTTGTCTGTGATCCATGGTTGTTTGCCTTGTAATGGTTGTGATGTGATGGAAAGTAAATTGTGTCCTAGTGTGACATCATCATCACTCCATATGTCATGACCATCTGGACCTCTGTACCAGCATGTGGCAATATACGAGTCAATCAATCTTATGTCTTTTTTGGTTATACCATAGATACCACACATAATTTAATTTATTGTTTTCTTTTTTGAATGAAAAGATTCACGGTTATTCTGTGTGCATTAATCACAGCTTCATAGTCATGCCATGTTTTAGAAGTTATGCCAGCAAATATAAAAGCTCTGTTTGGTTTCCAGGTTGCACATCCCCATCTGTTTGCAATGGATATTGTATGTCCATCTTGCACAGAGTTACCATTGATATTAGTGTACATGCCTGTGCCTGTGCCTTCTTGAGGGGCACAATAAATCACACCACTCCAACATTTGTTATAACTTTCGTCATGCACAGGAAATCTATAGGGAGCAGGTGCTTGTCTTGTGATTTGCACTTGGCCTTTGTAGTTTTGGAATTTTCTATGATGAGGCCAATAACTTAAAAGTTCTTCAAGATTTTTGTTTAACCATTCGTCTGCTTGTTCTAACCAATCTTGTAAAAATTTTATTTTTAATCTTTTATTTGCACTGGTAAAAATTTTATTGTCTTTAAGGTCAGAAGTTTCATCAATTTGTGATAACTGTGTGAAGTATGGCAACAGAGTAGCATAATCATCGATTACGTTGTCTGTTTGTGTCCAAGGCCATGGCACTTGTTGGTCTGATCCTTTGGACAATCCTGTGAACATAATTTTATTTAAGTTTTACCAGCCGCCGTCGTTTTTGGCAATCTTGTCATCCACAGTGTCTTCTAGAGATGCTTTGTATTCTTTTTCAGCATCACGCCATTGCTGTGCATATGGCACATCCTGTAGATGTTCAAACCATGGACCACCTTCTGTGTAGTGAAGCATTTTTGGTTCACCGTCTTCAGGGGCAGTGTACCAATCAGTAAGCCAGTTCCATTCATGTGATATTTCGCCTATCTCATGATCAGCCAACCAAACAAATCTATGATGCCATAGTCCATCATTAGTGTTCATGGAATTTGCATCAAGCAGTTTGTTTGCAGGATGTTCACAGTTCCACAACATGCAAGATGACCAATTTTTTCTTGGATATTGTAATTGTTGTTTGCCATCCATTTTGGTTCCTTCTTTAGGAGTATAATCATGCTTTGCAACCATTACTGCATAGTTGTCATTGGCTTGATTGAATAATTCTTTTATGTCTGCTCTGCAAAGAAAGTCACAGTCAATGAACAATGCCCAACCTTTGTATCCAGTCAGCATGGGCACAAAAAATCTAGAGAATGTAAATTCAGTAGATGCTTTGGCATCAACACCTCTTGTGTATATTCCAAGTTCTTGCAGTGTTGGTAATTTTAGTGGATATACTTCAACATCGGGATTGTGTTTTTGTATTGAATGTTTGGCCACTTGAAAGGCAATGTCCTCTCTTGAATCCCAGCCAACGAATACTTTCATTTGCGTCATTTGTTAATATAATAATATATCTGTTGCCAATTGTCAACCTTGGTTATTCTGTCATCATTGTTGTGTGCGTTGTAGTGTTGTTTCATCAAAAAAGTTTTAATGCCCATGTTGGCACCACTCAGTGCATTTTCCCATTTGTCTTCAACCCATACACAGTCTTTGCCTCGATACTGTTCTAGCCAGGCTTCTTTCTGTGGGCCTGGGCCTCCCAACGTGGTGTCTAATTTGTTAAACACGTTGGGGAAATGTCTTTCAAGATTTATTTTTCTCAGTGAAATTGCATATGGATCGAATCCCATTGCTGTGCATCCATGCACCTGATAGCCTTGTTTTTTAAATTTTGTCAGTATGTCAACAGCATCTCTCAATGGTTCACACCAACCTTGCCAAGCAGATACTATAAACTCTTCCATTTCTTTTTCTAATGTGACATGTCTTGCTGTTGGATCTGATGTTGGATCTTTGTCAGGGTAGTAAAATTCTAAAAATTTTTCAAATTGTTTTTGCCAATCTAAGCAAACTCCGTCGATGTCTGTGAGAATATATTTTTGTTCTGTCATCTTTCTAATTATCAGGGGGCGCCTAGTACACCCCCCAACTAGGATTAATGGTACGGTGGGTGAGACTCGAACTCACAAAATCACAATTAAGTTGTGCCTGTCTAACCATTCCAGCACCGCCGCTTTATAATTATAATACATGTATGATGCTAAAACAATCGAAATTATTACAATCGAAGTGACCAGTTTTTGCAATGCTCGTTGTCCTCAATGCAATCGTTTTGATGAAAAAAATAATGTGATTGTCAGACCCAAACATTTGTCATTGGATGTGATGAAAAAAATTAACCAAGACACAATGCCCAATCTCAAAGAAGTGATATTTGAAGGTGACACAGGTGACGTGCTCAATCATCCAGATGCATTGGAAATTGCACGATCATTTGAATGGGTAGAAAATGTAACTTTTTTTACCAATGCAAGTGTAAGGAATCCTAAATTTTTTGAATCACTTGCAGGCCTTAAAAATTTCTCTATGGTTTTCAGTGTAGACGGATTAAAAGACACAAATCACATGTATAGACAAAACACGAATTTCGATAAGATAATGGCAAATGCCCAAGCATTCATTTCTGCAGGTGGACGGGCCACATGGAAATTTATTGTGTTTGAACATAATCAGCATCAACTTGATCAAGTTAGAACACTGTCGCAACAGATGGGGTTTGAAAAGTTTTGGCCTGTGCAAAGTGATCGCAGTTGGTATCATGGCAGTTCTTGGCCGGTTTATAACAAAGGTGTCTACAAGTTTGATTTGAAACCATCCACTGTGGTGTTGGAACAAGCAGGTGAAAAACTTGAAAGCGATCACACAAATTTATCACAGGACATATCTGACAAAGGAAAAAAATTAAAACTTCCTATCACGTGTCCAAAACATGAAAACAATGAAGTATACATGGACTATGATGGCAACATTATTCCTTGCTGTATGCTTAGTCAAGATTGGTGGAACAACACTTTTAACACTAAAAATCTTTTTCATTTGTTGAAAAAAGGAGGTGCAAGATCAATCAATTTGAACTATCACAATGTGGAGGAAATATTTAATAGCCAGTTCTATGTTGATACACTGCCTCAAAGTCTCAAACACAAACCAATGCCTAAGTGCGTGCATTATTGCGGCAAGTATCTATCTTAGTTGAACTTCAATTTCTGGATAACCAGCATCTTTGTGTGAAAGCAATGGTTCGGGCAATTTTATTTGTCTGCAAATAGATGGAAATACATTGAATGTTGTTTCTTCTTGAGGATCGTATTTGCCCTTGCAGATATAACTGAATTCTGTATCTTGTGTGCAGTAAAATCCATGTGCATGATGTTCAGACACTTTAATTATTTTGCCAATATCTGAGGTCCATTTGAAAATTATTCCTTCTTCAGTACGTGTATCAACAAGCACTGTGTAAAGACTGCCTTTGCGTAGATCTATGTATTTGATGATTGGAGTGGTTGTGCGTTGCCAATGTAAGCCCCTTGCTACACCAGCTTCTGAAGTGGATAATTTGTAAGAAAAGTAATTGCTGTAAGGAAAATCTTTAGAAATGGTGTCTTCAGCTCTCACAGTTATTTGTCCTCTTGAATCTTTGAACAACAACGGATCAAACACATGAATGTTGTGATCTGCCAGTTGCGATATATCAGTAACAGTATGGATTTTCACAAAGATATTTAAAATTAAATTTGGCATCCCCTACGGGAATCGAACCCGTAAAAGTAGACACTATCTCAGTTGCACCACATTGTATTCTTGTTCGCCAGGCCAACTCAACTTAAAGTATACAACATCTTGGTCACGTGTCAAGTATAGCATATTGTAAAATGATATGCCTTTGATGTTGTTTTCTGACAGCCATGCATCATACTGTGATTTAATCTTGAATGCTTTACTCATGCCTTGTGGCCAACCTTTGGTTGTGGGTATGTAAATTTTCCATTTGTATTGACTATCAAAATCTTTTTCAGTATGCGGAGTCTGACTGGTCATGTGGCGGAGGGAGAGAGATTCGAACTCTCGATAGACTTGCGCCTATGCTGGTTTTCAAGACCAGTGCAATCAACCACTCTGCCATCCCTCCTAAGTTAAAAACAATTGATACAGTGCAATTGTGTTCATAGTTGTAAACCAAGCAGTCAATACAACAATCCATGCTGTTTTTCTAAGCACAGCACCCCATAGTCCTGTTGAACTGCCCACAAAGTAAAAAGGCACAAATATATCAGGTCTTGGGTCTAACACTGTGTATGTTAGGATTGCTGATCCAATGATCACAGACACAGCTGATACTGCCTCGATGTAAAATGCCAATGGATTAGAAGTGTAAGACTCCCTCCAAAATTTTGCTATTGCGTTCATTTTATTTTTACCCGTGCAAAATATTCATTATAATCTTCACCATACAAATTCTTAACCTCATCCAACTTTGTGCAATGATTGACAAATTGGTCATGCAGTGTGGCATCAAACTCTTTGGTCAGCAGTTTGTTGGCAATGTCTTGCAAGGCATTTGATGCATTGTGTTGTTGATGCTCTGGAATCTTTGATTGCCATATGATTTTTGTTGTGCGTTCAAGGTCTTGGGCAATTTTTTCTACAAGGTGTTTGGGCACAACAGATTCTTGTAGATATGGCTGGAACGCTGTGCCAAAAGTTACAATGCCAGGCCAATCCTGTGCCAGCCATTCAACAAGTTCTGATATAAAAGGATAGTTGTAAACACTTGCTGTGATGTTTACCCTAACATCCACGTTGGGTGTGTCCATTAATCTGTCATAATTTCTTTTTACAGTGTCCCATTCTGTGCCTTGTCTGACGTATTCAGCCACTCGCCCAAATGCATCCAAACTTACATGCATGGTCAGTTTTCCTTGATATGATTCGACAAAGTCAAAGTCGATCATACTTGCATTTGTAAAAACTAGTAAACCTGCGTCTAAATTTTTTTCTTGTAGCCATTCAAAAAACTTCAAACAACTTTTGTCATAAAACGGTTCACCGCCCAACACCACAATGTCTCGGATGCGATGAGCAACAGAGTCTAAAATGCTGTAATCAGTATAACGTTCACTAACAACATTTCCAATCCCAAATGCTTGTCGATGATGACTTGCCACACGACTACTTGCTTCAGGCCAACAACTTTGACAGGAAAAATTACAAGTATTACCTGGTCTTATTTCTAGTGTAATTTCATCATTGCTATAATCACCATATGCACTTTTACCATTTAACCTCATGCTGTCGCCTCTGCCTGATGATTCTTGTCGTTCGCATTTAGAACAATTTTTTGGCCAAATGCCTTGTGCTAGTTTATTTCTTGCTTGCTCTAGTTGTGGCAAATCAAACCATTTGGTTAAGTCAGTGTTTGCTATAGGATGATGCCAATCATCGGTCTTCCATACACAACAAGGCTTAACTGATTTTTCATATTGGAGCACAACACCATGTTCTAAAAATTTACACTTCATACATGCTCCATAGGATTATAGTTCTTTTGTTTACTAATTTTCACCAATTTGTTGGCATCTAATTTTGTAATCAGTTGCCTATTAACTTCACCACGTCTAGCTTGTTTGATTAACATATCCTTGCCCAAGGTTAAAACGGACGCAAGTATACTGATGTCTTTGAATGGAGTGAATGTAATAGTATTATCAAGATGCCAATGTTGATGATCATTAATATTCCTATTTAAAATCCAATCTACTACATCATTAGTCTGTGCATACCAATCGTTTACATTGTTGCTGATATCTTTTTTGATCAAGTAAGTGTAATGATAGTCATCTTTTTGTAATATGTCTTTAAATTCGATGCCATGTTTTTTCAACATCATTGCGAGTGTGTAAGGGCCTCTTAAAAAATTTTCATCGCCATTAGCGCCAGACACTAACACACAATCTTGATCCCACAGATGTATTTGTAGATAGCCCCAATGTTTTCTTACTAATGTTGAATTTTTTTTATAAAAATCTGTATACTTCATATATTCATAATCAACAATCTCATAGTTTTTTGTAAAGTGATCAAGATATGCCCAACTGGTTATGGTGTCCAACCCGCCAGTTAAAAATATTTTTAATGGTTTAGTATTGTGTGTTAAAAACTGTTCGTATGTTTCAAGAATAGTATGATGTATTTGATCCACTATTTTGTCATCTGAAAAGTTGTTAGTATTTTTGGCATAACAATTATAATGATCTTTTGTAATTTTAAAATGGTTGTCTACAGTCAACACACAGTCGGCCCATATCTGTTCATCTAAATGTTGTAGATTTGTTATTGTATTTTGATTGACCCATAATGGAAAACTTCTGTCTGTGTCATGCAACAATCTTGTGCTGTTGGAGTCTGAAATAAATGCACAAAAATTACCTTTTGCATGCGGTTGGGTATTATCCAGCAATTGCTCTACTAGTTTATGACAAGGTAAATTGTTGGCATAGCCTTTGAATATTATTTTAAAATTTTTGATGTTGAATACACGCCAGCCGTCATCTGTGCTCAGCACAAGACCGTTAGGCAATTCATAATGAAAAGGAAAATTATGCTCTTGTTTTTGTGATAAAGAAAAAAACATGCTTAATATGGAGCAATGGTAAAAGTCATGCCTTCCATATTTGGAGTCACTTCCATTTGACAACTGAGTCTTGATGTTGGTTGCAGTTCATATGCCATGTCTTCCAACACAGCAGTTTCTCCTTCATCTGGTGCTGTCAATTTGTCATAGTCTTCTTTGGCAACATACACTTGACAAGATGCACAAGCACAAGCACCCCCGCATATGCCGAAACTGTCTTCTACGCCTGCCTGTGTGATTGCAGATTCGATAGACATTCCAACTTCAGCGGGGATTTCAGAACCGTTGCCACTTCTGTCTATGACTTTAATCTTCATTAGAAAAGTGTTTTTTCAAAACCTCAATTTGTTCTTCATACTTACCTATTGAATTAAGTTCCTTCTCTATGCTTTCTAATATGTCAGTGTGTTCTCCTACACCAACAGCATTTTGCATGTAGATTTCTACGTTGACTCTGTGCTTGGCAATTTGACCTTCAGCATGTTTTTTTAAGGCATTAATTATAGTTTTTTCCATTTTATCTCCTTTTGGTGGAGGATACAGGGGTCGAACCTGCGACCTCCTCGTTGCAAACGAGGCGCTCTCCCAACTGAGCTAATCCCCCAATGGTGCTGGTGACCGGATTCGAACTGGTGACCTGATGATTACAAATCAACTGCTCTACCAACTGAGCTACACCAGCATTTAGTCACAATAACCATCATCTTCAATAATAATTATTGGTTTTTCTTTTGTATCTTTAGTATTAGTATTCATTATTGATAATATATATTAATTTTTTGCACAATGCAACCTACATACTAATTGTGCTGTTTGCCACGTTTTAGTGCTTTCAATATAATCTGAGTGTGCCTCAGGCAGTTGGTATTTGCCCATTGCAATGTTGATTGGCTGTTTTCCAAAGGCATGTTTGTATTGAAATCGATATGTTGCTGTCCAACAGCATGGAAAAATATTACCATTAGAATCAATGAATGTTTCTCTATTCATACCACACATGGGTTCCATGGTGCCTTTGGACACAACACCATCAACTATCTCCTGATGATCAAAATATATTTCTTCAACGTATTCTTTGTCAGGCATATATTGATCAAGACTGTCGTCAATCCATCGATGAGATTTATGCACTCTAAAATTGTTGATACCCAACTGTTTAGATAATGTTTGTGCTTGTTGGATTTGATGTTGATTTTGTTTGAACACAATAAATTGCCATTCTGTGTTAATGCCACATCCCACCACAGTGTTGACTGCCATCATGATTTGTTGCCAGTTTGAATTTTTTCTATACAAGTGATTGGTATCTTGAAGTCCATCAATTGCAAAAACAATTTGATCTTTGTGGTCTAAACAATCACAAACTTGTTGCCAAAATCGATCAGTTTTTGCTGAGGCGTTTGTGTGTATTCTCACACTGTGATTTTGTGATTTGAGTGACTCAAGCAAACTGATAAATTTTGGATGATAGATGGGATCCCCGTTGTTGCCACACAATCTAATTTGTGAACCTAAAAAGTTATTCACAGAGAAAAAATTGGTTAATGCCGCAACATCAATATCTTGGATGATCTGTTTGCCAAATGTGTTCCTATACCATGTTCGATCGCAACCAGGACATTCAAGTGTGCATCTTGATGTTGGTTCTATGTGCCATGATGTAGGATTGAGCATAAAGGGTATTTAAGGGGGTGCAAACACACCCCCATCAAAGTAAAATTATACCGCTACAAAGTATAAAACACTTACCGCCGCAATGGCCAATGAGCCACCGTTTAGATCTGATGTTCTACCACTCAGTGCTTTGATCAACACATAAGCAATAAAACCAAGTGCAATACCATATGCAATGGAAAATGTTAATGGCATGATGATTGCCGCCAACACCGCCGGAGCATATTCTGATACATCTTCCCAGTCGATATCTTTGAGATTTCTAAGGAAGTATGTGGCAATAAACACCAAAGCAGGACCAGTAGCAAAAGCAGGTATGCTTTGTGCCAATGGAGCAAAAATAAGACATGCTAAGAACAGCACTGCCACTGTTACCGCAGTCAGTCCTGTTTTTCCGCCTTCTTTAATACCTGCACCTGATTCAATATATGATGTTGTGTTTGATGTTCCCATCAATGCACCAACAGTTGTCGCAGTTGAATCAGCCAGTAATGCCTTGTCTATGCCTTCAACTTCTCCTGTTTTTTTATTAACTTTGCCTGTGAGATTTGCCACAGAAGTTAATGTCCCTGCTGTGTCAAAAAAGTCAACAAACAAGAATGCAAATGCAGTGCCTATGAAGCCTGCTGTTGCTAACAATGAAAAGTCAAGTGAGAAAGCATGTGTTGGTGACGGGATTGCTCCTACCACTCCAGATATATCTGCAACACCAAACACCCAAGCAATAATACTTGTTGCTAGGATACCAATGATGATTGCACCAGGTATTTTGCGTTTGTCAAGGATTGCCATTATTGCAAATCCAAGACCTGCCAACAATACAGGCCATGATGAAATATCACCTAAACCTACAAGGGTGGCTGGATTGTCTACTACAATGCCGGCATTCTTAAAGCCGATGATTGCAAGGAACAAACCAATTCCTGCACCAATGCCAAGTTTCATTGAACGCGGAATTGAATTAATAATATAACGTCTTGCTGGCGTCACTGAAAGTAACAAGAACACAAGTCCTGCCACAAACACAGCTGCCAACGCCTGACTGTATGTGTACCCCATGCCAAAAATTACACCAAATGTAAAAAATGCATTGAGTCCCATGCCGGGTGCGAGAGCCACAGGCCACTTGGCCCACAGTCCCATGATTAATGTACCTATCACAGCGGCAATGATTGTTGCTGTAAACACAGCTCCAAATGCCATGCCGGTACCTTCTGTTGAAAGTATAGCCGGGTTAACCACAGTGATGTATGCCATTGTTAAGAATGTGGCCACACCAGCCATGATTTCCGTTTTCACAGAAGTGCCGGCCTTTGATAGGCCAAACAGTTTTTCTAACATATTTGTTATCTCCTCTAATTATTGGATACAATATTTTAGCAAATCTGTCCGCTTATTGCAATGAAATGATTAGAATTATGTGGATAACCAAACCACCACAAATAACACTGCAAGTGCTATTCCTTGAAACATAACTCTTGCTTGCATAAGTTGGTTTGAATATTTTTTATTGTATTGATTGTTGACTGCCATTAATATCACGCCTACAATTACCATCAGGGCAGCTAAGATCATGAAAAACAACATGATGTAATCTCCTGTTGTGGTAGGCATCTAAAATGAAGTATATTGGGTGAATCTCGATGCTTCTAAAACTTTTTTGTTTATAGTATGTGCATGTTGATGTGTGGTGTAATGGGGTTTTTTTTCTTGTTTTTTGCGGCTTAGAGCACGAAGATAGAGTTTGGACGCTCTAAACTTCGTTGCCCATTCTTCTAGTCTATGATTGATCATACTAGTAAATGCCTTTTCTGGTCAGTTCAAGTTGTCGTGCTTCAAGATCATATCTATCCACAGACTTTGATAGGTATTCTTCAATCCATTCTTGTTTGGATTGTGGTCTAAGTGCGTTCAGTAAGTTTTTAAGATATTGCATTTTTTTATTTGTATCTCCTGCTGATGTTTTTTGCTTTGTTGTTGCCGGCCATTACAATTCTCAAAAGATTCAAATTTGAATACTTGTAACTATCGGTATTTGTGCTGTCTTTTAATATGTTAACTGTAATTCTACTCATATTTCTTTTCCTTTCTATATGGATCTGGACCTTTTCCAAGCATCCAATTCCAGCGTCGTTCGTCTTCTTCTGGTGTTGGTGTAATCTTTATCATCATTATGATTGCACCGATCACCAGCATCAGTGCCGTAATAATAAAGAACCAAATTTGTGGTTCAGGCACTAGGCCACTTTTCTAAGGGTATTAGGGAATTGTCCTTGCTTTTTATACCTAAGGTACGCCCACTGCCAATCATTTCCGTATTCAATTCTGCAAAACTTAATGAGATTTTTGTCGCCATCACTAAACATACGGCTAACAAAATTAGTGAATTTATTAATATTCTTTGTTGTGTTTTCAAATAATTTGTGCATGTGTTTACCATTTGTCTCCGTTAGTTGACACATATGTGTATGCCTCTTTAACGTTTTTCTTTTGGCCTAACATTGTTAGTGTTGTTATTGATAGTATGAGTTTAAAAATCTTTTTCATTTTGTTTCCTTGTTTTCAATATTAATTTATACAATTAAAATCATAAAATACAGTGTTAATAGGCTACAGGAGATGTGCAGAAAAGTTACAGAAACTTTAAATGCGTATTAGACGTCCTATAAATATTTAAAAAGCAAATGAACATCTTTATCAACACCATTTATCAGACTGACATCACTACAAAAGGTGCTGAAAAACGCTTTCCATTGATTTATTTTTGGTTGAAAGATTATTACTTTCAACGTAGTCCTGGCAATTTCGCAAAAATTAAAGATTGGAGTTTCAGCGATGATCCAACTCCTATCAAGGACAATCCTGCACTACAACAGCAATTATTCAACACACCACCTGACATAGTTGGGTTTAGTTTATATCTGTGGAACGAATCTGTGTTGTTAGAAAATGCTGAATGGATCAAACAAAATTTTCCCAAATGCATCATTGTGGCAGGAGGCCCTAACGCTGACACAAGAGAAGCTTGGATGCGTGAACACCATTACATTGATGCTGTTGTCCCAGGCCCAGCTGCTGAAACATTTAGGCTTATTGTAGATACCCATTTAGTGGGCGGCAACATCACAAAGGTGGCAGGTGTTAATCATTGGAACGGTCATAGTTGTGTGCGTAACAGTCCCGTGCCACGCAGTGAAGATCCTTTGGTGCTTGACTATGTCACCAATTTCAATGATGAAGTTAGAACGCTGTTGGATCAATACACCAAAGACTACAACAAAGTTGTCTTTCTGACCATGTACATACAAGGCTGTCCTTACAGTTGTAGTTTTTGTGAACAGGGCACAAGTTTGTGGACTAAAATTCACAAACGTGACATCACAAAACTCTACAAAGAAATTGATCTACTAGCAGAATACAACAATTGTGTGTATGAATTTGCTGATGCAAATTTTGGGATAGTGCCAGAATATGAAGACATACTAGATTATGTCATTGAAAATGCACAAGGCAAGTTGTCATTTAGAAAACCACCATTGGCAAAAAATCAAGTTGAATTCACCACATACTTGATGCAAAAGATGGAAGACAGTGGCATATATGATGACGACGAAGCTGGAAATTATGGCAAAATTACTCTGCAAGATCCTAATCCTGAAATTGTAAAGATGAACGGTCGTCCATTCAATAAAGAATATGAAAAAATCAAAGCATTCCAAGCATTCACAAAAAATGATGAACACAAAACAGGGCAAATTGAAATCATCCTTGGTATGCCTGGTCAATCATATAACACACTCACAGACAGTTTGCATGAACTTCAAAAAAACGATTTACTGTCTCATTTTTTACCTTTTTGGTATCTGATATTTCCAAACACAGTGCTGACCAGTCCTGGCAACACATATCAATTCAAAAGCAACAAAAATTACATCAGATCAGAAAGGCATTATTCAAGATCATTATTGGATCAACCAGGTGACTCAGCACAAATCACATTCAACCATATGATAGAAACAGAAACATTGACCACTGAAGAATTAGCTGCATCTTGGTATCACTGGACTATGATGTGTCACACATATGGCTTTTTGGGTTGGATGAGGACTCCAATAAATTATCTTGAAAATCATCATGGCGTCAGCAGTCACGAATTCATCAAAGCTTACACACGTCAATTCCATCCATCCAATTGGAAAAACTTACCTGACAGTTTTAGATTAGATCTTGAGTTGTATGTGCATTGGCTGACAGGTAAAAACAAATTGTATCAACGCTATGACAACACAGGCACATATCCTATCAATCCAAGGAGAGTAAGTCAATACAGATTTCATGCAAGTCCAGACGATTTTATGACAATCTTTAGCAACATCTTCCACAGTCTTATTAATGTCCAAAAAGATCCTAACATCAAAGATTTGTTTAGATGGCAAAGAGCCAAAATTATGAATTTTGATACTGGCCACAAACAAAGAATGAACAAAATTATCAGTTACAATTTTGACGATGTTGCTTTTAATCAAGATGAAAAGTATTACAAAAGCATTTGGCAGTTCAAATGGCCCAAAGAAGATGTGTATAATTTGACTCTAGGACTTAAAAAGGTTCAATTTATTCCAAGTGTGATATGGGAAGAATTAAAAGATGAAAGTCTACAACAAGAATTAAAACAAAAACTTATTGCCTAGAGATTGGCATCTTCCATGCCAGCAACTCTAAGTTTTACTATGTTGGTGATGTGCCATTGTTTTTGATCCAGTGCTTTGATCACACCCAGCCACTTGTTGCGGAGCAGTGCCCATTCATTCACAATGGCTTCATAGTCACACACTTCATCTTCACCTTCTGCATACTTTTCTGCATCGCGAGATGTTAGTGCTCTTTGATAGTTTTCTAGATATTTTTTGTAGTGTTTTGTTTTGAGTCTACGTGCTTGTATTTCAAGGTGTTTGAGTATGCCTTCGATTTCTTGCAGTTGTCTAAAACGTGCTTCTACAACACCAGGCATAGATGCTGATTGTTTTTCAAGATTTCCGTGTAGTTTAACTTCTATGGATGCTGAATTAAGTTCTTTTTCGTAGTATGCAATTGCATCTGCAATTTTAGTGACATCTTGTGTAACTATTGAGAACCAATTCATGCGTCCTCATAGTCTTCTTCGTCTTCTTCTATGTCTAGATTGTAACGGATTGCTTCATCTAGTTCGTCGTCATGTCCAATTAGTTCTTTAAGTTCTTCGTCTTGCACACCATTGTCCATGGCAATGTCAACAAATTTTTCTGCAACAATCGATTTGTCCTTTGCAGACACGTATGATTTCATCAAACCCCAAACATCAATTAGCATCTGTGTCTCCATTGTCTATTTTTTGTGTTGCTTCTTCTTCATTTAAGTTTATTTCTGGTGTTGCATGTTCATCTAATGTAACCTGATTACTTACCTCTTGCATGACAATTTCAAGATTGTCCTTGCCCCATGCTTTTCTATAGTCAAGCAACTCTTTTCCAGTTGCTGTTATGTATTTCAAACGGTTACCTTGCTGTTGAATTAGGCCTTTCTTTTCAAAAAGGTCTAATAATCCGGAATAAGGATCCATTCCTGTTTCATATGGAATCTTAAGTTGCACTCCTTCGAACGGTTTTGCAAATCTTGTTTTCATTACTTTACAGGCGGCTCTGATTCCTCTTACATCTGTAATTTTATTGCCTGCTTCATCTTCTTTTAATTTAAGTTTTTTCATTGCAACCACAATTGAAGATGCATAAACAAATCCTTGTCCGCCGGATATCTTATCATCTGGATCAAACATGTCTTGTGATGCATATGTATGATTGGTTGCTACCATGCCTACATTCAAAGAACCAAACATGTTTACACAATTTCTTACAAGTGCTGTTAAGGCTTTGGGTTTTCTACCTAAGTCACCTTTCATGTCACCTTTGTTAAACTGGTCAACATCAGTAGGAGTCATCATCATGCCTAATGAATCAAGCACAAATAATACTTTTGGTCTGTCTTCAGGTTCTTTGTCACCATAATCTGTCTTATATTCTTTTACAAAGTTGGATATAGTCTTTGCAACATCATCTATCATGCTCATGCCCAATCTTAGCAGTTTGTCTTCTGCTGTGTCTACGCCAACTGCTTTGAGCCATGCTTCATCAAGTGCATTTTCGGAATCAACAAGTATTACAAATATGTCTTGTTTTTGTGCTTCTCTAATAATATTGCCTGAGCAAATGTATGATTTGCCAGATCCTGATTCGCCTGCAAACACAGTCACTTTGCCAAGTGGAATTCCTTTATAAAAATCACCAGAAATTAGATAGTTAAGTGCATGATTTCCTGTTGAAATCCAATCTGTAGGATCATTGAATCCTATGCCTAATCCGTCAATTGACTTTGTAATTGACTTTCTAAATTTTGTTACATCAAATGGTTTGACCATGTTTGTTCCTCTCCTGTATTATATGTTCTAAACAACTTTGTGTCAATGGGGGTATTGCTACCCCCATATGCTTTATTTTTGTTGTCTTGCTCTGATCATTGCCAGAATATCTTCTGCTTTGGAATTACTACCGTTTGTTGCGGCAGGTTGTTCTGCAGGTTGTTCTGGTTGTGGAGCCGGAGCAGGCTCGGGTGTCGCAGTCACAGTTGGTTGTGCAGTTTCTACTTTTACTGCTTGTGGCTGTGGCTGTGCCACTGTGCCACTGCCTGTGACAGGCGCTTTAAGTCCTGCAGGCCTAAAGTACTGTGAATACTTTTCTGCGTCATAGGGCTCACCATCCACTGATGCTCGGAACATTTCTTCCATCACTTTAATTTCCACTTCGCCTGGCTTCTTAGGAAGGAAGTCACCAAGATTGTGTAAACCATGTGTTTCAATGGATTTGTTTTGTTCTTCAGTCAATGGAGAAGTTTTTCTTGACCATTTTGATGTTGAATAGTCAGCATAACCACCTTTTGTAGTTTTGTTGATTCTAAAGTCAACACCTCTGGTGTAGTCTGTTGGAAGATCTTCCATCTCAGGATCCATTAATGCAGACTTTATAATGTTAAAGATCTGTGGACCAATGATAAATCTTCTAATTGGATTTTCTGGTGCATCTTCTTGTAGTGGAGATGTAGATACAAATCCTTGGAAGATGTAAGAACGCTTCTTCCAATATTTCCTGCCTAAGTCTTCTAATGATTTGTCTTTGAACCATTGTCTTACTTCTGCAAGTATCGGACATGCATCACCATACATTTCCATGCATGGTATTTGCACCATTACAGGACCTGATGTTGCATCTCCTTTGATTGAATTGAAAGGCAGTTTAATCATTGCTCTTTCAGTCCAGAAAAAAGTATTGTTTGGATCCTTGTCTGGTAAGAACCTAAGTACTGCTTCTGTGTTTTCGGGAATATTCCAATGTGGATATATTGCGTTGTCTCCAATTTGTCCTTCACCTTGTGGTTTAGAACTTTGAGCCTGGAGTTTGGCTCTTATATCAGCCAGTGTTGCCATAATGTAAGCCTCCTTTTGTTTGCCTAGTGTGTATCACTGTAGTTTGTATAATACACAAACTTGTTTATTCTGTCAAGAATTATTTTATGCCTGATAATCTTAATAGATCATCCAGTTCTTTTACTTTTTTCTTATTGTGCTTATCTTTGATAGCACCAATTTCTTCTGCACTTGCACCTTTGCCCGCGGCACTTTGTATTTTCCTCATGCCTTCTTTGCCGTATTTTTTCACTCCTGCCCTGTACATGATGCCACTTTCAGCTGTGAACTTTTTGTTCATTGATGTGATTAGTTGTCCAGCAATTTGATCAGATGCTATGTCAAAATGCATCATATCTTCTTGTTGCTCGCCCTGTTCTGACCAGTCAATGTCGCCATCTCTAACACCAAAATATTCTGCTAACTGTCTTGTAATACCGTTGTCTGTGTAAAGTTCCCAAGTGCCTGCATCATGATACACACCCATAAAATGATAAATGTTATCTGGGCCGTCGTTGTCTAATCCAATTTCAATTTTTGATACATTGACCTCTGATGGATTATTTTTGTCATCGTCATATATGCTGTCGCCATCTGGTTTCAGAATCAAGTTCTGCGGTGTGTGTATGTATGTTCCACTTGATGGAATCTCTTCGTTAACTTGTAAATCAAGTGTGTGGAAAAATTCATTTAAATTCATTATATGTCTGCTAATTTTCTATGGAGGTTGATTATGTTATTGGTGTCAGCACTTTTCTGTGGTTTTGCAAAAGCATCTTGATATTCAGACTGCTTAATGTCTTCTTCATCTAGGGTGCTCTCCAACATTTCAGTTTGTGCTATTGCCCATGCTTCGAACTGTTCGGACTCATCTTTGTATTTTCTTTTGTATTGTTTGGCAAGTTTGCCTTTTGCTACATCCTGGCCTTTGATGTTTTTAAATGCTTTGATGTCCTCTGGTGATTTTCTCACTTCATCTTTGTAGGCATCGTCTTGTTTAATACGTTTCATATCTTGTAGATACTTGTTGGCCAATTTAATAGCAGTGCCTTTCAATCTCTTTGTTTCAGGATCTGGCTTGGCAAACAATTCGCCTGCTTGTGAAATCTGTGACTCCATGTCTGAAGCAAAGTTTACAATAGAATCATCCTGTGGATCTGCTGATATAAATCTTGTAGCAATGTCTCTCAGTATGGTCATTAATTTTAGATCAGTCTCTTTTTGTTGTGATCTTAAATTGTTTTGCAGTGCATCATAGGAATCATCTTTTTTAAGAATCAATGTTGATTTTGGATCTGACACCCAGTTGTCAACATACTCAGCATATCTTGATGCTGTTGATGCCTGCGTCATAATATCTTTTCTGTCTTTGCTGTCTTCGTCATCAAATTCAACAACAGGCAACAATTTGAATGCTTCGATCAAATCCTCATCAAACACTTCTTTGGTGAACAACTTTACCAATGGTTGCACATCATCTTCGTGCAGTTTGTTGCCACTTTCAAGTTCCTCAGTGGCTGATTCATAAGTGTTGTTGTTTTGTAATCTTGTTAAAAGTTTTTTGGTGTCTTTAATTTTTTGATTAGCGCCTGTGAGATATGGTTCTGTGTTTTCGTCGACCATATTCATCTTGTTGGCATATGATGTGAATTTTCTCAATAAAGCAATGTTGGCCACTTGTTCTACAATGGATTCACCAATGCCATCATATGGATTGCCGCCTTTGGCCACGTGCATCTGCATGGCTCTTGCACCATGTAGATAGTTGAAAGGAAAACGGAAACGCTCACCTTGTGCATTTTCAATGAATATGCAATCAATGTTTCTTGATCTTGCTCCAGGAATGCTTTCGTCTACTGCTTTGCTGTGACGAATGATCATTTTGGTTTTGTCTAGTTTGTTGTAAGATGATTTTGATGTGCCGTGCATTGTGCTTTCCTTCACTGTATTTACTTGAGATAAGAATTCAAAGTCTCCTTGTTCTAAATCAACTTTTTCAATGTCTTGTGGCTTGAATCCTAAATTATGGGTCACAGCAAATTCACGCATAGTGCGTGCAAAATCATACCATGACTGTTGTCCTTCTTCATCTAGTTCATTTGCAAGATCTTTGTTGTATACCAAACGCAAATTTTCTTCGTCAATTGATATGCTGACAGCGTTATTGTTCCAATCAAACTTGAAAAAACGTGCCACTTGTGGATCTGTTGTGGTCATTGCTTCTTCATCACCAATTGTAAGGTGACTGTATCGTGATTTTAATTCATCAAATAGATCTTGGGAAACTAGATTGAGGTCCATTACAGTATTTATGACATCACAATAGGCATGGGCATGATCAGTTCTTCCTCAGAATCACGCAGTCTTTCGAACAATTTTTGGTCCCAAGATGATATTGTTGACGCCATACGCACAGCAAGTATGGTGGACATCACAAGATCGTCATGCTCACCGGGTTTTGCTTTGAAGGAATTGCCAGATGCCACAAAATTTTTAAGTTCTGACACAAGATTCTTGGATTGTATTACCATAGAATCGTTTTCAACCATCTGTTTAAGTTTGGCACAAGCACTCATTTTGGAGTTGTGTGTGGTGTTGTAACCTTTTCTAAATCTACGCACATGTCCTTTCTTAATGGTTTCTGACAACATCTGTCCGGGAATGTTTTCTTCACCAATGTCAGATATAGCAACTAATCCTGCTTCTCCTATAGAGTTGTTTTCAATTGAATAATATATTTCAGGTTGCACAATGCCATCAGCTTTTAAGTCTTCGCTAATTTTGTCAATGATTGTTTTCAAGATCCTGACTTGTCCTTGTATAGGTGTTGAATTGTGTTGCCATTCAGCAACCTGAGTCATAGTGGGTAATTCATACACCTGAATGGCACCATAGTCGCCACCTGTGCCCATGGATGGATCTAGTGACACAATGTATGCTTTGCTTTTTTGAATCTTTTTATACCACCGCACATGGCCGTGTCTTTCCATTGGTTCGACGCCTTGTAAGTCTGCCAATTTAGTTGCTTTGATCAATGTTTCGTCATATATCAAAAATTCGCAGTCATGCTCACGTCTAAATCTTTCTTCTCCTATTCTTGCTCTTTCTTCACGTGCCCATTTTTCTGTGCGTTCAGGATGTTCACTCCATGATGCTCTGAATGGAGCAAATCCGTTTTTGCCCACAGCCAATTCGTTGCCATAATCGTCCATGCGTTTGTTAGCTTCTTTCCATATCAGTGCAAACTGATCTTCGTCTGAGTTGGGCGTTGATGTGATGATACACTTACCACCTGTGGCCAGTGTTGGAGCCAATGAAGTCCAAAACTCAGATGCCTTGCTAGGCGGTTGCACAAACGCAAACTCATCACAGTAAATTACAGAAAGAGACATACCTCTACCTGTGTTTTCTGTTGTTGTGGTTGCTTTTATTCTTGAACCGTTGTCGAATTCAAGTGTGTTTCTATTGTAAGAATATGCACCTGCTCTTAGAAAATCAGGCAGTGCTTCATATGTATAACGCACTCTATTCATAATATCTTGTGCGCCTGTAAATTTATGTGCGGCAATTAGTATTTGTGAATCAGGCACAAACATTGCATACCACACAAGATATGCCGCGGCACAAGTTGTTTTGCCTGTTTGTCTTGGTAACATTGCAATTGCAAACCTGTTGTCGTGATATGTTGCAACTAATCCTTCTTGATATTTGTACATTTCAAACTTCATCGAGCCTTTAGTTGGATGTTGAATCATACAATAATTTTTGCAAAAGTATAGAGGACCTGTTTTTGGATCCATGCATTTATTAAGTTCAAGAATCTGCTGTTCAGTAAATTTTATTTTTGCGTGTGCTTTTTTGGTAAGATTACCTTGAAGACTCTGTCCCATACTTGTATTTACGGATTATTATTTGGAGTGGTTGGTAAGTGAAGAACCTGAATAACCATCTGACTGTTTCAGTTCAAAGCCTTTGTGAAATGTATCTTTTGGAGATTCTTCTTTTGGTTGTATTATGTCGCCAGTGCCTTTGTTTGCCTCATTGTCAAACTCCGTATCAGGAGTTTTGCGATCAGCCATAAGTTCCTTAAACATGGACATGTTGTATTCGTCACCATACAATGGCTTGTCAGCCGCAGTGTCATCTTTGTATTCAGCGTCTGTCAGTTTAGGCTCATACTCTTTTTCTTCAGGCTTAATTTCTGTTGGATCTGTTGGATGTTTCACTCTAATATGATCGCCAGCAATGCCAAATGCGTCTTGCAACACTGATTCTAACTGCTGATAGCCAACAGGGTATTCTGTTTCAACGTCAAATATGCTGACTTCAACATTCTTGAGTCTTGTAAATTCATGTGGATGTTCTTGCACTGGTGTTGAAGCAACCTTTTTAAATTCAACTGTTTCGTATTTTGTCATGTAATTTTTAAGATTTGTTTCAAAATTTTCTGGTAATTCGCCAGCAACTTTGATGCGGGCCATGTAAGTTTTAACTGCTTCTGCAAGATATTCTTTGAATGTTTTCATAGTGTATTATTTAGTTTTGTTCTTAGATGCAAGTATCTGTTTTATAAGTTCATTGCGATCTGCAACCACAGTGCCTGTGCCGGTGACTGCTTCGTCATCTCCTGAATCATTGGTCCAGTTTTTAAGCGGAATAGAAAGAGATCGCACAGAACTTAATGGAGCACAATATGATGCTGTGCAGGCATTTTTTAGTAATAGAGGTTACGCCGTTGAGTCCAGTAAGTCAATTGCTTATGTGTTAATGAAACAAGCCAAAGTTGATGGAGCCAATGTTTTTGATGTTATAGACACATTGCAAGGATCAACTGATCTTGAACTTTCGCAACTGGTAGCAGAAATATTGAATGCCTACAGATATAAAACTTCAGTGTTAGGGTTTAAAAATGATAGAACCACACAGAGTCATGTCACAAGAAACATAAAGGCATAAATGAACCGTTGGTCCCAAGGA
>JACLAA010005434.1_pt1 | contig 51646 bp, 32 predicted proteins | sample 8027891 | NCBI WGS metagenome assembly JACLAA01 (sample SAMN15724900, study PRJNA655200) | protist metagenome | isolation source: fluorescence activated cell sorting (FACS) single amplified genomes of... | place: Spain: Blaines Bay Microbial Observatory, Mediterranean Sea | collected 2016-01-19 | reverse complement strand
CACCTCAACTCATCGTGGAGAGAGATAAAGTCGAGATTTTGAACGAGATATGCGCGTCAACGGGGGCGGAAGTCGTTTTGACGACGTACTGGAGACACTTTGAAGAGTACATTGGATATATTTTTATGCGACACGACTGTTTGGAAATAGAGGTGGTTGGAAGGACGGAGGGAAAGCCTCACTTGGCGGATTCCGTGCATCACGATTTACACGTGTCTACGAATAGAATTCAGGAAATTAAGAGTTATTTAGACGCGAGATTTGTCGGGGAGGAGAAGTATCCCAAGTTTGTCATCGTGGACGATAAGGAAGTGGTGAGTAAAGGACACGCGTGGGCGAACAGGTTCGTGAAAACGAAATCTGAAATCGGTTTGACAAACGAACGCGCGCAACGGATGATTGAATCTTTGGAGCGGGTTTGAGAACGACGACGACGACGACTCCTGCATTAGTATGCTTTAGATTGTATTAGTAGATTTATTTATGTGGTTGTGTTATGGTTTGTTATTAAATATTACAAAGGAATCAACGCTGCAAGCTCGCCCACGCGTGCTTCCTTTTTTGCTGTTTGTTTTCGTACGTGTTCTTCTAGACGATGATTCGTGTTATACTAAGTTTCTTTCGGCATTGGTGTCGTCCAGAACTCTCCTTTTTGCTCCTCAAAATCTTGCGTCAATTTCACTTTCACTTGGTCGTTCGACATCATTTTCGTAGGTGGGGGTGACGGCATGATAGAATCTATTTTATGATGCAACATCCGTAACGACGCCAGCGTTCTGTGGTGCAAAATGTCTATGGCGTGCGAGCTGTATAAATCAGGGTTGGTTAATCGCAACGTCGAGGAAAGCACCGGAGTCACACTCGCTCGCGCAGAAATGTTTTTGAACTTCTCCCTCGTTTGCTTCGAACGGTAGCAACTTTGGATGAGTAAAACCGCGCGCATGCGTTTTTGCGCATCTTCAGAATCGGGATTAATCAAAAACGCGCCGTCGGCGCCATTTATTGTTTTCAACTTGTTCAAGTAAAATTGAGGACGTTCGTCGTACCATTTATACACGTCTGATTTTATGCCGTATAACATCAAAGCGTTGTACGCTTTAGAATACGCCACCATTTCTCTTCTGAATAATGCTTGCATTCGTTTCTTCTTCAGCATAACTTGTACGTCTGGATAGTGCTTCACTTCCTCTTCCAAGTCTTGGTACGAAAGCGAGTAGACGTCTGAAAACGTAATCGTTTGCAGAAACTGAGGCGATCGCCCAGGTTCCAACACATAGTCCTGACCAAAAACTTGTCCAGCGGTGATTATTCTACCATTTGCGACGAGCACACCTTTACGAATCATCAAAAAGTTGTCCATGTAATCTCCTTTTTCTAAAATCAACTCTTTCGGCGGATACGTTTGCTGTTTCATCTTCAAGGACAACGCCAACACCAAAGACTCTGGAAAGTCGTGGAAGAATTTCACGTCTCTCATCCAATTGTTTCGCAAAACCACGAGCTCTGCTCGTAGTCGCGGTGACATTTCTGACATCAACGCCGTCGTTCTTTCTAAGTCTAACTTCGCATCACCGTGTTTGTACTTGAAGAACTCTCTCAGTTTCACTCGCATCTCTTGCGGCGTCAACGGCAAATCCGCAAATAACTCGTTCAAATCCGTCAACGAGTTCTTTAACCCGCTCGTTCGAGAATTCTTCGTCGAAATGACGTTACCAACGGCACCGACGACGTAACCGTATTGAAATGCGCCAGCTAACATCGCTATGATGACAAAAATACGCTCCTCGTTTGTTTTCGGCGAAATGTCCCCGTAACCGATGGTTGTGATGGTCATCGAACTCCAATACAGCGCAGCGATGTACTTATCAAACCCAGGCACGCATGCCAAAGGATCTGTGGGATCGTAACACGAGTTGTTTACGGTGAAATCACCGAAATATGTATTCATCATCCACGTATCGTGTCCAGCGCTTGCCCCGAGGTCGTGGACGAATCCAAACGCGCACGCCATCCAATGCGCGAAAATGACCGTAACAATCGCAAACTTACTCAATGCGAGCATGGAATAATCGATGGTATACCTCATTTCCAATCTCTTAAATAATCGCATCGTTCGCAGAATGCGCAAAAGTTTCGCTAATCGAAATAATCTCAACGCCCTCAAGACGGTCAAATTTTCAATGTTTGCGTTCGGGTACGCATCCTCTACCATTATCGTAATCAAATCCGTCGGTATGACGGATAGAAAATCGATAATGAACCAGCTTCTGAGATAGGAAATTGCAATATATCTCCGATCGTATATAATGTGTCCAGTTTTAGGTTCCGGAACGGCCAAGAAAAAGTTGATGAAAAGATCGGTAATGAAGAACAAATCGACGATTCTATTCAACACGAACAACGCGTTCAAATTCGGTCTAGAAAATGCAACTTCAGCTGGAGTGACCACTGCTGTCCACAACAACGCGCATATGATGAGGAAATCCCATTTGCGCATGAACGACCCTAACGGCGAAAGCACGAAGACGCCTTGCTTCCTCGCGTAAAACGAGTTCGTGTCGTTGTTTTCATCGCACTCTGCGCGTATTCGTGAACTCAAGGTTCTTCCGGAACTCGCCCCCATCAATGTTGAGCTATCATTCTTACTATTACTGTTATGCATACCGGCTTTCGGGTCTTCTTCCTCCACTCCTTCCATAACTCGCTCACCCCACGTCCTTTCCATTCGTTTTTTCTCCTCCTGCCTCGCCCCGATCCTCTTCGTCTCTGCATATCTCATCTCCGTCGACCCTCTGCCCTTCATTCCCTTCAGCGATTTACTTTTAAACAAGGACACTATAAAACTCTCCGTGTTCGTGGTTTCCGCGTCGGTTTTATTCGACGCATCGCGCATATCTAACACGTCTTTCGTCAGCTCGGCGATGTTCGTAAAGAAGGAACCGATGCCGGCCTCCGGTACCGGATTTAAACTCGATCCAGTGCGATGAAAAGCCCCTCTGGCATCATTCGTGTGGAGTCGTTTCCGTATTTGTTGTTGTTGTTGTTGTTGTTGTTGAGATTGTCCGTCGGCGGCGAGCTCGATATCTTCGTTCGCCGCCTCTGCGGCGGTCGCGCTCGTCCCTGATTCTCGTCTTCCCTCCGCGGAGGAGGACCAATCATCGTCGCCCTCGTCGTCATCATTCATCGCCGGCGCTTGGCCGCGCGGGTAAGAGCTCATTCTCCCCGCGCGATGATTGTACTTTTATCGAGCACCTCTCTCACTCTCACTGTCCTCAACGCACAAATTAATAACGATTCACCACACTCTCAGGTGGGCGATAACACAGCAGAGAAGGAGCGCGCAGCAATGCGTAATTCAACGGCACAATTCAAATCGTGTTTTTTGTCTCCTTCTGTTCCCCGCTTTGCGCGCGTCTCGAAACTCGCTCGTCTGAAAGTAATGAACCAATACCTTCCTTCTCCTCTTTTTCTCACCGCCCGCCCGAGAGAGAAAGGGCAGCGGGAGTATTCCGAGAGTAAAGAGCGCGAGGACAGAGTGTTCCAAAAGTGGGGGTCTCTGCTTTAAATAAAAAGTTTTGAAGAAGAAGAGCAAAAAGGAGGACAAAAATAGAAGAGATTTCAATCGACAATTTTTTGTGTTTTTCAACTAATAAGAATGTAAAGATATCGTTTTCGCTTTGTTCCCATAACCACCAAGGATGATAATAATGATATATTCAAATGATATTGATAACAATAATAACTAAGAAGCGCGCGGAGTGCCACACTGGCTGCAAAAGTTGGAAGCTGCGCTGGAAAATTGACAGCCGCACCGTTCACAAAACTTGGCGACGCCTACTGAAGATCGAGCGGCGGTGGCGGTGTTGATGCGCGGGACAAATTCGGGTTCGTGCAACTCGTGTTGGTTGGCGGTATTATTCGCATTGAATCGTCGCTCAACGTTGACGCCGTTGAGCTTACTGCCGACGTTGTTGATGCCGTTGGCGGCGTAGCCATTGACGTTGCTCATAAACGCGTCTTGGTTGTTGTTGTTGTTATTCGAGTAGTTGCTATATTCGTTCCTTCCGCCTCGTTGGAACCCGAGTCGATCGATAATTGGAGAGCTGCCATACTCTGGTTCTGGTAACCCTCCGATATCGGGTATTCGCACCGAGAATAACGACCCCGCGTCTTTTCTGTTCTCTTTCTTTCTCGTCGTGATGACTAAGGTTTTGCAATCGTTCCCGCAGAACGTCAACGAAGTGGGCGAAGAGACCGGTAAACGAACCTCTAAATCGACCATGTTTGTGTTCTTATCGACGCGAATGCACTTTCCAGCGCCGGAAATGGCAATCCACAAGTTACCAACCGCGTCAACTTGCGCGCCGTCAGGGCCACCAGCCATATCTGACGGTAACGAATAAAACAACCGTCTATTCAAAGGCCCTCTGTTTGGATCGTAATCAAACTCAAAGACTTCGCGTCGAGGAGTATCCGTAAAATACATCTTGCGCCCGTCCGGGGAGAAGCAAATGCAGTTGGAACATCTGTGTTTATAATCCAAGACTTCTTCCAACTGTCGATTGTTGTTCGCGTCTAAGCGCCACAAACCTCCGATGGCGCTCGCATCAACGCGGTGGTCGTTGTTGTAACTACCAATGATAAAATTACCCGAGCGATCGACGCGACCATCGTTTGGTCTGGTATTTAAACCGGGTTCGAAGTCAGTCAATCTCGTTTTCACCGTTTTACTTCTCGGGTCAAACTGGTACAATCCCGAGGCCAAGCCTAAAATCAAATCGCCGTTAGACATCAAAGCGCAGCACCCTAAGGTTTCCCCAAAGGATTCTTTCATGTCCGGAAACTCCTCGAGCAAGTCCCAACTGTACAAAGTGCCTCTCGGTGCATCCACCCAGTATAACTTTTGGTCTTTTTGCGACCAAACTGGAGATTCGCCAAGTTCCATTTGCGTTTCCAAGCACTCTTCCGCGTACAACACGCGCGGCGTTCCCGGCTTCGTGCCTTGATGAAACGAACAGATGCGCGCGAAATCGTCCGAGGATAACGACGCACCCCCAACAAGGCACCCGTCGATATCCGGGCATTGCATGAGCTCGTCCACTGAGTCTGGTTTGACCGACCCTCCGTATTGAATGCGCACCCTGTCGGCGACAGATTTGGAATACTTTTCTGCAATCCAGTTTCGAATTAGTTTGTGTACGCTTTGCGCGATGGCCGGCGTGGCAGTCAACCCGGTACCGATCGCCCAAACTGGCTCGTACGCGATGATCATATTTTCCACATCTTTCGCCGATACGCCGTCTAAACCACCCGCTAATTGCCACGATAAAACGTCGTACACGTCGCCTCTCTCGTACTCTTCTTTCGTCTCGCCGACGCAGAACACCGGCGTCATGTCATTCTCGATGACTTTCTTAATTTTCTTGTTAATGTCCTCGTCCGTTTCGTAATAGAGCGAACGGCGTTCGCTGTGACCGATAATAACGTGCGTGACGCCCAAAGAATCTGCCATCGTGCACGACATTTCACCGGTAAACGCGCCGCCGTTCTCAAACGTCACGTTTTGCGCGCCGAGGTAGACACCCGAGCCTTCAATCTGTAATAGTATAAAAGAAGAAGAAGAAGAAGAAGAAGAAGAAGAGGTCATATGGTCAGTATCTGTTTGTTTTCTCTCTCTCTCTCTCTCTCCCGAACATTTACAGCAGAAGCGAGTCAGAGTAACTATGACATGAAAAGTATCGTTTCAAAAGCAGCAGGTAATTACTCCCGGCTTCAATTCTCAACAATGGAACTAGTATCTTCACTCTCGCCCTTTTCTCTGTTACCTTTTGCGTCGAGCCGAGCAAGAAAAAAATCGATATATTAGGAAACGTACCAACTGAGAGACTTCCGATAAAAACGCCGCCGGCGGGCATATCAAAACCTCCACGTTCTTATTATCTCCTCTTCCTCCTCCTCTGTTATTATTAGAGTTCCTCTTATTGAAGAGATTAAATCCACTCCTTCCTCCTCCTCCTCTCTCGTTGTTGTTGTTGAAAAAATCTGCGTCTCTCCTATCCTCCGCCGTGTTCGCGGCGACTAACGAGGCCAGCGTCCTCGCCTCCTCCAAAGTCTTCGGATTACATTTCCAGTTTCCCGCCATGATGGGCGTTCTTAACTGCTTCAAATCCTCCGGCCAGAACTCCTCCTCTTGCTCGTTATTACCAGGGTTTAACTTTTCCAATCGTTTCAGTTTGTTCTTTTGCTCGGGCGTTTTCTTCAATCCTTGTCCTCCACCACTGAAGAGTGCAGATTGAATCCTCACTCCGGAATTACATTTCCTTCTCCTCGTGATGATGACACCATTTCGCCGTCGTTGTTGTTGTTGTCTGGCGAGAAGGAGGTTGTTGCTCAAAACGCTGACGCTGCTCGTCGTCGTCGTCGTCGTCATCAGTTCTGCTTCTTCTTTTGTTTAATACTAATTTGCACAGGATAACGGAGAGAATGAGGCACAATATGAATTGACGAGAATTGAGCGAGCGAGGATAATTTTTTTTTTGTGGTCAGATTTGGCGGCAAAAGGAGGGAAATTTCTAGAGAGAGATTTTGGTTGTTCCGACACACGACTCTCTCTTCATTATTATTTTTACACGAACGAAAGCATATTTCAACTTTTTCTACTACTCTCTCCCGCGCTCTGCATCGCTCTCACTCTCACGCGCAAAGACAAAGACAGAGAGACAGAGAGCGAGAAGGAACGAACGACGCGCTGAAACGACCTTAAACGTTGGTGTTGGGATTTTTAGTATTAATCGCGTTTGTCGTAGTACGCGAGAGATGAGGAACAGCCATCGCCCTTCTTTGGGAAGTTGCAGAGAAGGCCGAGGAGTTTTTCATCGTCAACGCGCGAAGACAAGCGCGAGCAAAAACGCGAGGAAAAAGACAACGAGCTTAAGCGCGAGATGTCGAGGAGTGCTGCGCGCGAACGCTTCCTCGTCGTCTTCCTCTTCTTCTCTTAAGAAAGTATCACCGTCCTCGTCGTCGTCTTCTAAAAACAACAAAGGCGAAAATATCATCGTCGTTGGATTAGGAACGAGAGGCGTGACCATCATAGACGAGTTGCAAGAAGGCGCCTGCTTACCGAAAGCACAATTCTGGTCGATATCGTCGGATGTTGGGATATTAACGAGGACAAAATCGACGAACAGATGGCGATTACCGCCGGCGACGAGCGATATTCCGCAATCGGCGGTGATTGATAACGCGACGAGCGCCGCGCAGTCGGTGTTGTTCGCCGCGGAGAGCATGAGTTTGGAAGCCTTCTCTTCGGGAGGAGACGACGACGACGATAAAAAGAAAAGTAAACAAGAGAAACAAAAAGAGTTGGACGAGAAAGTGCACATATGCGTCGTCTGCTCTTCGGGAGAAGCTGGCGGAGAAGCGGGGATGTTATTCGCGAAAGAGCTGTTCAAATCGAAAAACATCGCGAGCGAGAAAAAAACTCGATTCCCGGGCATATGGGGCGGCGTCGAAACTCCGAGCGGGAGTACCGTATCTATTCACGCGGTCGCACCCTTCGATTTCGAAGGACGACGGAAACGAGACGAAGGGTTGGCGTTTTTGGATATGTGTTCGAGGAAGAAAGGTGCGGATTCTGTGGTTGTCGTTTCGCAAAGAGACGCGCAGGCGCTGGAAGGAGAACCGATGACTTTAGAAGCCGCATCGGCGTTGGCGAACGATTTTTGTCGTTGGAGCGTCTTGAACGTCGCGAAAGACTTGAGGCGAAACTCGACGTTTTGGGACGCGCGCGTGAACGGAGAAAACGAACGGTGTGGGATATTAGACGAACAAAACGCGTTTAAAGATGCCATTTCCTCGAAAACTTTACGAGAGATTAATAGCCAAAACTTATCGAAAAGTGCAAGTGGGGGTTGTGGCATCGCCGTCGTCGGGTGTGCGGTGGAGGAATTGAAAACGTACGGCACGGAAGACGAACAGATTTCTGCGGCGATTGTTTCCGCGGTGAAGGAAGCGGCGGAAGATTCGCCGTTTCTCGACCCGACGCAAGCCCTCGGCGAGAAATGCGTACATCTCGTGTGCCAAATCTCCACGCCTCGAGGTACGCTTGGACCGTTAGCGAGGAAATCTATAACCTCCAGCTTAGCTGCGTACGTGGACCCGCTGAAATGCGGCGTGACTATATGTAAAGCGCCGGCTGAAAATACCGTCGGATGCATCGAGATTTCCTTATACGCCGTGGCGAATTTTGAAACCATCGCGGAAAGATTTACGTTGCGTCAATCGCAGATTGCGTTGAGAAAGCTCAAAGATAGAAACTTACCCGAGCAGATGATAAATAATTTAGAACCGAGGAAGAAACGTTTGGATTGGTCTTCGGTGGATGATTTCGTCGACGAGAGCAACGAAAACAAATTCACGTCTCCGCCACCAAAGCGTTCTTCTCCTCAAACCGCTTCGGACGGAAAATCCGTCGATTCCATCTTCGACGAGGCATTAATGTCTGTCGACGAATCCAACGAGTCGTTGCTTCGAGCGGGTGACATGCTAGCAAACATTAGCGAGGACGGAACGATGGAAGATGCGCCGGAAATCAACCCGTTCGTAACCACGGACGAAGAGTTTGATTTGGAAAGCGAGAACTTTGTCGTCTTGGAAGACGAGGACTTAGAAGTTCCTCCTCCTCCTCCTCCTCCTCCCTCTAGCGATACAGAAGAGAAGCAGAAGACGACAGAATCTAGCGCGGTAACCACCGCCAACAACGACGCGGCGCGCATTACGGTACCTGGAGAACTTACGGGAAGCGTCGTCTTGACGCCGGTTCGAGTGTTGCGCCCGAAAGAAGACGCGAGCGGTAACGTCGTCGGATATCGCGCGGTAGACTCCGTCAACGATTACGACAAAGCCGACGTCGACGACAACGACATCGATACTCAAAACGAAAAGAGCAATAGCAATAGCAAATTCTCCTTGCTCGGCTGGCGTCCGTTTTCGAGCAAAAACGACTCCTCCTCCTCTTCCTCCTCCTCCTCCAAAGTACGCTCGAGAGCCTTTGGTGTGCTCGAATCCGACCGCGAAGCGCGCACGCGACCCATCCTTCGCGTCGAATACGCCAACATGTGCGTCTACGAAGGCGAAGTCCTCGAAAAAACAACCAAAGCCGAAGGCTCTGGCATCATGCGCTTCGCCTCTGGCGATTGGTACGAAGGAAGGTTCGCGCAAGGCAAACCCGACGGAAAAGGCAAGCTCTCGTTCTCGCGAGGAGGATACTTCGAAGGCGAGTGGTTAAACGGGAAACCAGTCAACGGCTCACTCGTGAAACCACCACCACAATCACCGGTGGGATAAATTCCTCGTCGTCTTTAGAATAGAATATTTAGAATATATATATTATGCGAGTAAAATTGACGCGCGCGGTGTTGTTATCCTCTCGTATTCACTTAAAATTTTTCTCACACGCCTTCGAGGAAGGCACCTTTTTCCCTTACATTTCTTCATAAAAAATTGCTCATGCGAGAAGAAGAAGACAAGGCCGAGGCCGAGAAGAAGACGAAGTCAGAGGATACAAACGAGGAGGAGGACAAAGCGTACAATTCGATAAAACGAGACGAAGAAGAAGAGGAAGAAGACGATGATGACGATGAAAGTACGGGTTTGTTGAGCACTTCCCATCGAAGAGAAGAAGAAGACGACGACGAAGAAAAGAAGGAAGACGATCATCATAATCTTCGTCGCGACCACCACCAAAACCAAACCGCATCATCATCAATCAGCGCGACGCGGCATATTTATCCGAACGTTTTGGAAGACGGCGATGGAGAGAACGAGAATTGTGCGGTCGGTGTGCCGGTTTTAGCGGACGGATCGATTGATTTCAACGCGTACGAACGAGGAGGAGGAGGAGGAGGAGGGCACGAGAGGACGACGAGAGATTACGCGAGAGCGTTGGCGGAGAGCGAAGGAAACCAAGACGTTTCGGTTTTGTTGGAAGATCCAAGCTCGAGTGCATCGCCTCAATCTTCTTCTCGAAACTTTGTGGAGTTGCAAAGTTATTCGACCGGTTTGTTCGATTGCGCTTTGGACCCGCTGAACTTTCTCAAGAACTTCTTGTGCGTTCCTTGGGGCGTCGGCGAATACGCCAGAGATACCGCGCAAGGCGAGTGTTTTCCGACCGCGTTGAGCATATCCATGGGAAATTTGTTGCTGAATAACTTATGTTTCCCGATGGGATGCTTCGCCACCGGTTCGTGCATCCACAGCTCCAACGCGGTGGCAGAGCATCGACTCGGGATATTCGATAAAACCGACTTAGCGACGGCGTTATGTTGCGCCCCGTGCGTGGTCTCCCGCATGCAAAGAGAAATCAGCGCGCGAAAAGCGCTCGGAGTGATGCCGAGCAGAGAGGAGCTCATGCTAAGATTTCCAAACAACGAGTTCGACGATTGGGACGGCGGCGGTCTTTCATACCACCACGGTGGAAGCGCTCGAGGAGGAAACCACCATCTGAATCGAAGCGACTTTATCCCTCCCAGACGCGTCGTCCGCATGGTACATCGGAGAGGGAACATGGTTGGTCGAATGTAATAATGCATAACTGCTAGTATATATAATTAGAGCAGTTAAAGTAGTCAAGTCTCGTTTTTTTCTCATCAGTCAGTCACACAACCAACTTTTTTTTCTTCTTTTTTTCTTCTTCATTTGGCGGCTCTCACATCAAACACAAGCAAAATTAAAAATGGGTTCAAGCGGCGAAAAGAGCGCGAAGAAAGCCAAGAAAGAGAAGAAAGACACCCCAAAGTCTTCGAAGAAACGCGATCGGGATGGGTTGCCTGTGCCGTCGTCCGCGAGTAAAGGAGGAGAAGGGGACGATGATGAAAAACAGAATCCGGTGTGCGCGATTGCTTCGCCGTTGGCCGATGGGAAATTGACCAAGAAATTATTGAAAGTTGTCAAGAAAGGTAAGCAAATGAATAAGAGCGGCGTGGTGATATCAGAAGAAGAAGAAGAACGACATCCCCGTCGTTTTGTTTCTCTCGTTCTTCTTCTTCTTCTTCTTCTTCTTCACATTCTCTTCTCGTTGTTCGGTGGTGGTAGTATTCGTTGTTGAATTCTCCCTCCTAAAATTGTCTCTCTCTCTCTCTCAATAACAACAACAATAACAATAACTCACACACTTCTTTCTCTTCTTATTAAACTCCTCCTCTTTTAACAATAACTGAAAAACAGCGTCTAAATTCAAACAAGTCCGGCGAGGGGTCAAAGAGGTCGTCAAGCAACTCAAAACGACGAAAGAAGGATTGTGCGTCATCGCGGGGGACATATCGCCAATCGATGTCATCACGCACGTGCCGATGTTGTGCGAAGAAGCGGGCGTGCAATACGTGTACGTGCACTCGAAGGAGCAGTTGGGCGCAGCTGGGATGACGAAACGACCGACGAGTGTGATGTTAGTGTTACCGAAAGCGGTGAAAGGGTCGACGAAAGTGAAAGGGATGCACGAGAAGTAATAATTATGTTCGTCTAGTGTTGGAGGGCATTCGAAAGTGAAAGGGATGCACGAGAAGTAATGATTGGATTCGTCTAGTGTTGGAGGGCGGCGGGAGAAGATGCTAAGTTTTATTCAATAAGTGTACTACTACTATGATTTTATTCTTAAAAACCGAGAAACTATGCTATGCTTTATTTTCTATCGCTCTAACGAATCAAAACAGGAAAGACTTCTTCTTCTTCTTCTTCTTGAGCAAAGCAGCTTGGACTCGCTCTACCGCGTTCTTGTCCTCGTCGTCGTCGTTCTTCTTTTCTTCTTCTTCTTCTTCGTCCTCTAACAGCGCTCGCCTCTTCCTCGCCTCTTCGTCTTCGTCCTCTTCCTTGCCTCGTCTGTTTTTACTCTTCATCTTCATCTCCTCCTTTCTTTTCCTCTTCTCCATCCCTTCCTCTCTTTGCCGCTTAATCTCCGTCTGAAAATCTCCAGCCTCTTTTCTCTCCCTCATTTTCGTCGCTCTCGCGCGTAACTCGGGATCGTCCGCACACATCCTCTCGAACGCCTTCTTCGCGAACGCGTTCAACGCCTCTCGTTTCGTCTCTTCGTTCTTCAACTTTTGATGACACTCGGACAACACATCGAACGCCTCTCGAGCTTTCTTATCGCCCGGATTCTTATCCGGGTGCGTGAGTAAACTTCTCTTACGAAACGCTTTGGATAATTCCGCGACGGTGACAGGCCAAATCGGGTCGCCGATATCGTCCGCCGTCGGTTCCGCAACCGCTAAAGCTTTGAAGTAATTTTGGTTCTTGTACGCCTCTAGAATCTGTTCCGGGATCGTCTTTCCCAACTCCTCCTCGTTTTCCTCCACCATCTTCTTTTCTTTCTTCGCATCATCATCATCCAAAACGATTTTCTTGGGTAACATGTGTTCCGGTATCCTCACCTCTCGTTCCATTAAATCATCGTCCTTCTTTCCGTTCGCGTTCAAATACTCCGCAGCTTTCCGGTTAAACATTTTATCGAAATTCGTCGAATCCATTTTGCAGCTATAAATTCGTTTTACTCCTCATCATATCACATATCGTTTTTCTTTTCTTCTTTTCGTTTTAATAAAAATGGCCCGTTGCCGCGCGCGCGTGTGTTCTCTCTCTCTCTCTCTTTTCCCTCTCAAAAATATCTCTCTCGTTTCGAAGAGGTTTTAGGTGTCTTTATTTCTTGCACATATCTCTTCTGTTTTTGCGGTAAAAAGAAAAACTTTTCAAAGTTGTTTTTGTTTTTCTGCATTTTCAAGGAAGTCCAATGCAAACACATTTGGATGAAAAAAGGGGGAAGACAAACGAAAGAAAAATTCTCAACTCTCTCTTCATTTTTAGATACAAAAGAACACTGCTGGCTATTACTACGCGTTACAAGAAAGAATACAGAGTATTATTCACCGCGACGCGTGGTACCGAAAGAGAGAGAGAGAGAGAGAGAGATGAGGAAATCATCGCGAGGGGGAGTCACAACTGTCCTCGCGAAGAAAAAAATATCGTCGTCATTTTCTCACAAAAGATATCACCATCGAACGCCGCTCGGGGAAATCAACGACGACGACGAAGAGGACGAACAAAGAGTTCGAGAGAAAGACTCACCGATGACGGTGCGAAGAAAATGGAACAAAGAACACGGAGTATCGTGCGGAGGAGGAAATTCTCCGAGCAGTGCTCGTTTTAAAGCGACGGCGATGGATAAGGTGCTGATATTAAACAGGAGAGTGGACACGCTCGAGGTGCGTACAATTCTTCGTCTCAAATGTCTTCCTCTTCTTCTCGAACTCGTCACTGTTTTCAATCTTTCTTTCGCGCGCGACGACGTAAACGTGATGAGCGCTTTAAATTGACATTTTAAAACGATGATTTTCCTTTTCAATCACACTTTCAAACAGGCAAAGCTTATCGACGCGAACGAGCACATCAAGGAACAAGACGCGTACAGCAATCGATTGCAGAAAGATTTAGTGGAAGCGCAGAAAGTGTATAAACAGCTGAGAGTTATCGAGCGAGAGCGAAGGTTGGCGGACGAGGAGGTTGCGAATTTGGATGAAAAATTGGCGTCGATACGGAACGAAACAAAAGAGGATATTCAACGTTTGACGATTGAGAACGACCGGTTGAGGAATAAAGAAACGCGAGAACTCGAGGATTTAGAGGAAGAGGTGAAGAATAAAACGTTACACGTGGAAGATTTGGAGCAGTCGCTGTCTAGGAGTCAAGGCCGAGAAATGTTGATGTCGCGCGAGAGAGACGTGGCGTTGATTGAAGCGGAAAGAGGGGCAAAGGAGTTGGCAGCGACGCAGGCGAGGTGCGTGGCGTTGTCGAAAGCGCACGAGGAAGCTGTCGTGAGTTGTTCGAAACTGAAAGTGGAAAATGAACGGACAAAGGAGGAAAACGTAAAGTTATCGAGCGAAGTGGAAGATTTAACCGAACAAATAGAAAACAAGAGGAAGGAGAACGATTTGTTGTACAGCGCTTTAGAGGACAAGAAGCTGGTCGTTTTAGACGAGGCACGATCGATCGCGTCGAATTCATCGATGAAACAAAGAGTTGATTTCAAAGAAGCGTTGGCAAAGGCGACGCACGAAGCCGAACGAAAAGCGGACGAGGCGGAGAGAAAGCTGGAAGCCGAACGAAAAGACGTGACGGAGTTGATTTGTTCGTTCGAGGATGAGTTGAAGAGTAAGACGGAAAAGATTGCGAGTTTGCGATTGGAGTTGGCCAATGCGAGATCGAAGAATGCTTCTACTTCTTCCTCCCCTTCGTCTATGAACGTCGCTGCGAAGAAGCAACAACAGCGAAAACAACAATCGGTTTTATTGAACGACCCGCTGGACGAGGAAGACGAAGAAGACGATGGATGCTACAACCATGACGAAGAGAACACACATCACCATCAAGGTGGCGTGAAGACAGAAATGCAAACACGGTACGAACAAGCCGAGCGGAAACAAGAAGAGTACGAGCGTTCGGAGGAATTGAAACGATTAGACGCTACTCGATGGACCCTCCAAAAAGAACTCGAAAAGGAGATTCGAGACGCCAACGCGCTTCGCGATGAGAACAAAAACATATCTTATGCGTTCGATAAACTCAAAAGAGAGCACGAATTCACGGAAGAAAAGTTACAAGCGGCAGATTTACACTTGGAAATGTTGGAAAAAACGCACAGAGCGGCGAGAGAGGCGTTGAAATCAGCCGAAGAGGAGAAATTTCAAGCCGAGAGAGCCGTTCGCAACGCGAAAACAGACGCGGAGATGGCGTTGAAGCGGAAAGAGTCGGCGGCAATCTCAGAAAACCGAGCGATGAAAATGCAAGTGCAAAGTTTAGAGAGACAGTTGGAGCGGTGCGAAGACCGCGTGAAAGCGGCTGAGTTGGATGCTGCCAACGCGTTAGTCAAAGTCAACGAAGAAGTCGAAACGAGAGCTCGCCTCGAAGTGGACGTGCAAGCGAAAGAGAACAAGATGAAAATCAAAGAGCGCGACTTGAGAAATAAACTAGAGCACTCGAGACAGGCGTTACACTTTGTCGTCTTAGCCGAGACAAAAACGTTGATGAAGTTATACAACGCGGCGGAAGTTACCCGAGAAACTGGCGTCATCGACACGAGCTCGAGACCTCGAGACGTGGATGAAAAATTGTGGTCCCGAATCGTAGACGCCTTAGCGAGCATAGACATACGAAACGAAGAGCTTTGATGAGAAGTGTTGAAAGGTACTTGGTATATAAAGAACTAAATATAATCTACTGCTCCACTGCTTTCTTCATCTCTACGTTGGCGATGCTTTCTTCGTTTTCCTCGTCGAACTTGAGAAAAGAGTTCGGATCGTGTTTATGTAAATCCGCGCTCGTCAATTGAACGGCACCGCCGCCATCGATAGTACTCCACGGATCATTATTATTGGTATTATGACTCTTACTACCAACACTAGTATCACCACCACCTTTACTTTCTACCTCCATAAATGCCACGAAGCACGCTTTACAAAAATCAAACTCCTCCTCCGTTTCCTCTACACATTTCCCGCACGACCATCGTTCGCCTAATATGTACAAACCGCATCCATCGCACGTTCTCGGTAACTCCCACGCTTCTCTGTCTATATCGTCCGCGACTCCGGCTACGTCTTCTAAATGATTCAAAGAGAAGTTTACTGATTTCTTTATCTTCTTTGTCTTCTTCTCCTTCTTCTCCTCGTTCTCTGCATTCACCGACAACACGCCGCGTTTGTCTCCACAACTGTTGTTGTCATCATCATCATCATCATTCTCCTCCTCGCTCTTCCTCTCCAAAGACTCAACGGTACGATCGAGTTTAGGCGCCTCCTTCTCATCGTCCTCGCTTCGTTTCCTCTTACTGTTCTTCTTCACGGCTGATTTCGCTGGCTCTGACGACACCGTCCCGAGAGCATCGTCATCAATCATATTGAGTGTATATCTCTTTTAATTAGGTAAAAGCTTCTTGTTAAAATGGACTCAATTTCGCTTCAAAATGTTCTTCTAAAATAGTAAGTAAAAAAATGCTTCGCGAAAGCGCTTCTGGCAATGCGAACAACAACGGAAGCTTACCGCGCTCGCGAAGCGCGCATTTAAAAAGTTTACACCACGTGGAAACGCATCCTCTCGGTGGAGGAGGAGGAGGTGTTGGGAGTGGTTTACCGTTACACGCCACGTCCGGGGAGAAGTACCAGAAGGGATTGAAGAGAAAGAATTCGAAAGCGAAACGTACTACGAATGGATGGAAAGCGATGAGTGCCACTCTGTTTGTTTTCGTGCACGTGTGTTCGAGCGCGTATTATTACAACAAGATGAAAAGTGGAGGAAGTGATAACGTCGATGCGTTGGATGGGAACGACGGGAAGAGCGAGACCAACCAACAAACGCCGTCGCGGTACGATTTACTTTCCTCCGAGGAGGATGAGGATGAACAGGATAGGAGTTTATTGACGACGAAGTTGCGATTGGAGCTCGATGAAGCGAAAAGGCAGATGTTGACGATGAAAGAAGAGAGCCAAGTGATGCAAATGCAGCTGAGGGATTTTCAGGCGAAAGGTATGAGTGGTGGTAGTAGTAGCAGTAGTAGTAACAAAAAGAATAACTTGCAACAATCCGGAAACGTCGAGACGCATTACGGTGGTAGTAGTAATAATAATGGAGGAATAGGAGGCGGGTTGTTGGTGTGGAATTACGAGACGACTGGGCAACCGATTGAGATTAAATCAACGCCGTCGGCGAACAGAGACGTCGCTTTAGATTCGAGACCGTTCTTTTCCATTGTCATGGCGGCGTATAATCAAGGCGCGTACATCGACGAGACGGTGAAATCAGTCGCTGCGCAATCGTACGAGCGGTGGGAATTGATCATCGTTAACGACGGTAGCTCGGATGATTCGTGGGCAAAAGCCTCAAATTTGATGGATAAGTATGGAAAGAGAAGAATCCGATTGATTAACAAACGCAACGGGGGGTTGGCGGATGCTAGAAACGTCGGGATGCGATACGCGAGAGGCGATTGGTTGTGCATGTTGGATTCGGACGATTTGTTAGCGAGAGATTATTTGAGTCGAGCGGCAGAGCTCGTGGAGGAAGAGCACGGAAACGGAGGTGATATCGCAACAACTATTTCGGGAGGACACATTGGAACTGGAGGTGTGGACATTATCCCCGGGTGCATGCGCAACTTTGACGCGGTCTCGTCTGATTGGTGTTTTCCTGAAGGCTTCTCCATCGTCGGCGTTTCGCACTGGAACAAATTTCACGCCTCGGTTTTAATGAAAGCTGATTTGATGAGAAAAGTTGGCGGGTACGATCCAGGTATCCCGTGGGGTTTGGAAGATTGGAACTTTTGGTTGAACGCGGCGAAATTTAACCCAATCGTCCGGTTTGTACCGGAAATTACGTTTTACTATCGCCATCATAAAGGCACTTCCATGCGCAAAAAGATGTTTGCGGCGTATTTAGAGCAAACGAAAGCGATGGTTCGAACGAACCACGTTGAATTATACGAACCGGTGCAACTACTTCACGACCACGAAACGATTGAAAACATGCACGAAGACACGTTAAAAGCGTTGGAGAAGAAAATGCAACAGTTTCCATTACAGCCAATGCCGTACTTTTGGAGAGCGTTGCGAAGGACGAAGAAAATGGAATACGAAGAAGCCATCGATGATTTGAAAATCGCGTTGAATTTAACAACCTCGGAAAAACGATACAAATGGCAAATGTATTATCGATTGGCGCTTTTACACGAAGCGTTGGAGGAGTATCCAGAGGCGGTGAAAGCCATCAACGGCGCCTTCCGGGACGCGTATTTCAACGAGATTTTATTGGTAAAGCACAGATTGGAGCAAAAAGTCTTGGGCGATCCAAAAGTTGTGTCCGCGCATTTGGTCGAAGCGACACCCACGTATTGGAAATCTGAAAAAGAAATGCACGATATCAACGAAGGAACGTTGGCTGGGAAACTTCTAAAATCCGAGCAATCTCACGAACTCTCTTCGTTAGTTGCCGAGCAAATGCAACGCATGAACGCGCTGTTGCAAATAGCCACTACCAACCCGTGCGGCGATCCGTCCGAGCCGTTACCGAATAAAGGTGAATTCAATTTAGCTAAAAATGGCAACTTTAACGCTCAAAAAGATTATTGGAACCCGTTTGGATCTGGGTATAACTTAGCACAGTCGTTATCCCGCTCCGGTTCTGGACCGCAACCGTGCGCGCACGTCGAAAACGACAACGACGACGCCTCCTCGGGCTTCACGCAACTCATCGAAATCAACCAAATTAAATCAGAACCGCTGTTGGTAAAAATGTGGTCAAAGTCCAAAGACGTTTCCGGTACTACCAAAGATGCCGGGTACTCCTTATATGTCGACATCTGGTACTCTGACGGTTCCAACGATTGGGGGTTCAACGTTCCTTTTAACCCTGGAACGCACGGTTGGGAACGCGCCGCCGCATTCATCACCAAAGACAAGCCCATCAAATCTATCCAAGTGTACGGCATGTTGAGAGGTAAAGAAGGCGAAGCGTGGTTTGACGATATCACCGTCTCGAGAGGCAAAGACGCCGCGTGCGCTTGCGGCGAACGCCAAATGTTTGAACCCACAGAGAACGGGGATTGTGAACAGTGCTTGGCGGGGATGCGATGTTTCTTGGGAGACTTGTTCGATCCGTCCGTGCAATCGGTCGTTTTATAATAAAGTTGTATGTACCTGTATCTTTCGTCATAAATAGCACACACCCCTAATAAATTCGCTGGTGCGCTCTACATGTCCTCCACCCAAACACCGCCTTCTATTCAAAGCAAAAGCCATCCGTCCTTTTCGCAGCAAAGGAAAGAACTCCTCTTCATCGCCAGAAGAAACCGAGAGCTGGAAGCCGAAGCCGCATGCGCGCAAAAGCTCTCTTTGATTAAAGTTGAATCGAATTCGGTTTCGGAAATCCAACGCGTTTTAGAAGTCGAGAAGAAGGTTGCGACTCGTTTGTTAAAAGAGGCGAGCGGTTCAATCGAGACGTGCTTGAGGAATTTTCTAGAAAAAGAGTGATACGAAGAGAATGGTCATGACTCGCTGTAGCGTTTTATATTCTCGTTGCACGAAGTACAAACGTTTTCATCTTCTTTTCGCGTTCTCTCTTCTCGGAATGTTGTTGATGTTGTTAGGGGTGATGTGTGAAGACGAGAACGACGCGGCGACCAAGGAGAACAACGAGAACATGAACAAGGACAACAGTATTCCGTCGCTTTCAACCGAAAGCAACAACATCGATAATGAAAACATTCCAGCAAGGAAAATTAAATTTGGAGAAACCGTTAAACTGGACGAGTTAGGACCGGTAATAGTGCAATCGGATTGCACGTTGAAACGCATTGAAAATTGGCATACGTTAACCGAAGGCGAGCGAGAGGCGACGATGAGAAGGATTGGAGGAAGGAACAGAGTGAGATTAGAACATTGCAAAGAACAGATACAGATATCAGATGCTGGCGAACTTTAGTAATTTTAGCATGTAACAGTAGTATTTTAGAAACCGAGAATGCCGCGCTCAATATTGCATTCACACCCGCGATAAAATAATCATCGTCTGTTTTTGTTCTGGGCTACCATCGGTCGATTCGAGGAGTGTCTCGCTTTGTTCCCGACGCGAACGCCGTAGTTCTCGTCAAATTCGGTTTCGTAGTATCGTTCTGGTATCGATTTCTTCACGTCGTCTTCGGTTAGGGACGACGTTGAATCCAAATGGACTTTAGAATCTTCCACTCGCAAAGCGTTCAAATACTCGTCCGAAAAGAGCGAGCGCCAAAAGGTATCCGCGTTGGATTTCCCTCCCGCGTATCCCGCACCTCGTCTGCAGAATTTCAACAGACAAATTTCCAAAACGTTGTCGACAATCACCCAGGTGGACAATTCAACTTTAATGTCCTTGTACAACTTCTTATCATCGATGATAACGTCGTCTTTATAGCGAACGCTCAATCTCGATCGAGACATGTCCACTTGAACGTCCTCACTTTTCGCGGATTCGTGCGCGCTCATTCCACCCGCATAACCGTCCAACCGTACGAAGATTTCCACGTACGTTTGATTTTGTTTCCATTTAATCGTTTCCGTCTCCAAACCTAAACACTTCTCAACTTCAATCTCTTGCCAATACAACTCGTTCTTGCTCGATTCCCTCGCCTTTAATAATCTCGTTTCCTCCGCCTCTCGCATGTTCTTCATGTCTTCCGCATCGAATTTCGGCGGTTCTGGTTTCGGGTTCGCGCGACCATACATGTCTTCCATGTTGACGACCTTACGCTCTAAACGGTCCACCTCGTCTGTTTCATGCGTGTTGTTGGGAAGGAGAGAAGAAAAATGTTTAGTATTATTATTATTGCGAAAGAGCTGCTCCTGCGGTAAATTTCTAAAACGAAAAGTTCAAAATGCTTACTCACCATCTTTCAAAACCGCTTGCTTCCCGTGACTTCGCATCCACCTCGCGAACTTCGGTTCCGTCCCTTCCGTCGCATCCGCGAAGTCGTTCTTCCGACAAAACGCCTTGTGAAACGGCCAGTACGTCTTTTGACACTTCACCGAACAGAAAAACGCCGTGTGACACCGGCTGCATTTCATCAGATGATCTCGTCCGCCACAATTGTCGCACGTGTGTTGCAAAGACGCCAAAAGTTGATCTTGTTCTTGAAAGTGACACGGCGCCGTGATGTTTCCGCCCGTTGCTGTCATAACAATTCTTTTATCTGGCGATGATGATAACCTCGTATTATTATTATTATTGGTGTCTTCTCATGCGACGCAAAACTATTTTTGACGACATGTGCGTGCCAAAAAGAAGCGTTTAAAGCGTTTCTCTGAAAACCAGACGGTCCCCCATCAAGCAGAGAAAAAGTTCTCCTCTTTTTTCCCCTTCTCTTCACTCCATTCGTCCTCAAACACTCCCGCTTTGTAGTACGCGCACAGAAGAAAAAAGCCATCAATATCATGCCTTCGTCGTCGTTAGTGTTAGTATTATCATCGTCCTCATTCGCGGGATGTACTACCTTCTCAAAATCCTCCTCCTCCAAGCGGGGAACGAGACGAACAGAATTCAGTTGTCGCGCCGTCAGAAGTTTTCAACATCATCATCGCGCTGATAATAATAAGAAAAGAGGAGAAGAGACACTCAAAATGCGCGCTCGAGTGGTGGATTCTGAGAACGCGTACGGCGACGAGCGATTGAAAACGCCCGCGATGCCTTTAATCGACGTCGTTGAAGAGTCCAACAGCGGCACGCGAATTTTGCAATGCATGTTGAGAGCTCGGGTGACGGATAAAAGTGGGAATATTCGTTGCGTAGTGTTACCGTTGGACGCTCCGATCGATGTCTTGCGAGGCGAAGCGAACAGCGAGGACGAGGACTTATCGGACATCGACGATAAGGAGTTGAACGAGATTTTACCGGATATGCAATTAGCGTTGGCGAAGAAAGGGTTGTTGTTGCAGCGGTCGGCGTTGTGCTTTACGGTGAGAGGACCGATTCGCGCGGATTACGACGATTGTTTAGAGTTGGATCAAGGGCGAGACGAGGCGCCACAAGAAGCGACGGAGTTGGTAACTTTCGACAGCGACGCGACTGGGTGTCGGTATTTAGTCTATGCGCCGTTAAATCCCGTGTTGATTGTAACAAAAGAAATTGAAAGTAACGGTTTGAGACAGGAGGCTGTGATGGAAGAGCCGGACGAAATCGTCGAGGCTGCGATTGAGAGAGTGTACGAAGAGTTGGCATCGGGTCCAGACGACGAATTATTCTTACAGATGGAGAAAGCGGAGAGGGACATGAACGATAGTAATAAGAAGGGTAATAGTGGTGGTGGTAAAAGAAATAAAAAGTGATTTTTATGACGAATGTGCGATGTATATGTATTTATATTTGTGAGATACTGATATGGCTTTTTTTTGTTTTCTCTCTCTTTCTCTCTCTCTTTCTTTCTATCTTTCAAAGGATAGGATCATCGACATCTTCTCCGTCGTCCTCTTCGTCCATTATGTCTTCCTCCTCGTCGTCGTCGATACCGTTGATGCCGTCTTCCATGATCGGCATCATCGGAAAGATACTGAGAATAAATTCTCGACATCCCGCGTGTCGTTCTTTAATCTCCTCGATTTGGTCGTAATACTCGTCTCGTACGTATTCGGACGGTCGTGAGCACGCTTGCATGCAGCTAACCGGGTGCCACGGCAAATCCTTTTCGACGACGAACCGCAAAATTTCGAGGTACCCCATCTCCGAAGCTTGTTCCGCGACGCGCTCGTCAAAAACGACGCCGCGGTCGAAGAAAATCTGAACGAGGTCCAAGTGACCTCCTTCGGCGGCGAAAATAGCAGGATTTGCGGATTGAATTAACCTTCGATCGATATCGTGTTTCAAAAGAAACATGACTATATCTTTGTGCCCACCTAACGCGGCGCGTTCCAAACACCTGTGATTCCACGGCGCGAAATGGTTTCGACAGTACCTCAACATTTTCAACGAACCAATCCCGCACGCCTCCGAACACACTCTCTCGTTCAAGTAACACCCGCCTTCTTCCACTAAATATCTCAAACACTTAAAGTGGCCATTCTGCGCCGCCGCGATTGTCCCATACGCGTTTCTTCGATCCACAGCCCCCCACGTGCATCGAAAAACCTCCTCCAAGAGATATTTCACGCACTCCAACTGCCCACGGCCACTAAAAAAGCCAACCAGTCGATGACAGGGTTGTAACTCGTTCCTCTCGCACGCGTATTTCAACATCTCTCTCGTCTGTATATCTCTCGCTCTCAACTGCGTGCTAAACTTGCGATCCGACAACCGGTTCTTCGACGTCCAAACTCGCCCATTCTTCACCACACTTTCCATCTCTTTATTCACTCGAGAGAGTAATCGTAACTCCGTGCTCGTCAAAAGAGGAAACACAAACCTCTCCACGATATCTGCGTATCGTTTGATAAAAGCATACAACGGCGCGTTCGTGAGTTCTTCCTTTTCCTCCTCCTCTTCTTCTTCCTCCTCTCGTTTCCGTTTCGTCGTCGCATTCGAATCCATCATCGAGATGAAATGCCCCTCGAGAAAAAAGCGAGGGTACCCGTGCGCAGACATGTCTCTTCTTTTGCGCGCGCGTATTTTTGATGAATTTTTTTTTTTTTTTTTTGCTTCAAAATTTTGACAAGAAGACAAAAAAAAACACAAGAACTCAGGGGAGGAGGAAAAGGAGGATTTTTGTTTGACGGGTGAAGATGATGATGATGATGATGATTGATGACGACGACGACGACGACGACGATTCGTTGTCCTCCGATGTGGAGGAGGACGAAAAGTCCTCCTTAGACTTCTTCTCTTTAGAAAACCCGGAAACGGAGAGAGAATTCTTCGCGGCGATACGGAAATACGGCGTTGGAAAGTGGAAGAAAATGAGCAACGATTCGCGATATTCCTGGCATCATCGACTTTCGCGAGACGTTCGAGAGCGGGAGAAAGAGCAACAGCAACGGAAGGGAGGACGGGAAAAACTTCCTTCGTTAGTGTCGTCGAGGAAGAGCGGTGGTGGTGGTAATACTAATGGTGGTAAAAAGATAGTGACAACGAGTGAAAAGATGAAAACGGTCAAAGCAAAGTTGAAGAACCACTGGGAGAAATTATCTCGCGAGAAGGATTCGAAGAAGATCAAAAATGAAATCGTGAAGAAGAACGAACTGTTTCGCGCGCCTCGGTTTCGACACTCGTACGATTCGAACAAGAAAGAAAACGAGATGCGAGAAAAAGAGTACCAGTTGAAACCGTTTACGAACGCGTTGTCGCAAGCGCTGGACCGGTATATATTGGAGTGTTTGAATTTAGAGTACGACGCGCACGAAGACGCGTTGGAAGAGAGGGACGGAAAGACCATCGATCAAGTGGCCAATTATTGCATCGAGAAGTTTCGAGAGGAGGAGGAGGACGGGTTGATTGGAAAGTATCGGTTCGGCGGTTTGTTCGAGGTGTGTAAAGGCGCGAGGGAGCAAAGAGTGCCGCAAAGGTTGACGGAACTCGGGAAGGAAGGTAAGGTGAGGAGAGATCGAGTGACTGTTCCCGGAGATACGAGTGGAAGGTTACACATGAAGTACGTGGCTTTGGTGGATGTAAACGGGAAAGCGATTAAAAATATCACGAATAGGAACAGGGAAGATACCGAGGAAGATGAGTACGTGGACGAGGACGAGAGCGAATCGGAAGAAGAGTCCTCGGAAGACGAAGAAGAAGAAGAAGAAGAAGAAGGGGAGGAGGAAGACGCGGTCTCGCAAGAAGATGGAGAGAATACAAAACAAGGAGGAGGTACGAATAGCAATGAAAACGGGATAGATAGCGGATCCACGAAGAAACGACGGCGAAAACGGCGCGCTAAGAACGGTCAGTCAAAGCAAATGTCCAAAGCTACGCAACGCAAGAAAATCGAAGAAGAGTTGGAAAAGTTGCCGCCGGTATTTTATTACGACGGACGGTACTTAACCGCGGAGCAAGCCGCGAGCGAAGCTCGAGAGGCGTTCGAACAAGCCGAGTTAGCTGCAAATGAAGCGGAACTGGCGGAAAGAGAAGCCGCAGACGCCGAAGCGGAGGCGAGACAGGCGGCGGCGTTGGTCGAGAGCTTATGCGCCGAAGCGGAGACGATGAAAAACTATACCAGCGACGAGAAAGATGCTAACACTCTTCCGAACCCGGTCGCGAATGAAAAGGAGCCAGAGCGGTTTGTCCAAGCGTAGAAAGTAGCGTGTACACTTAAAAATTAAAACTCTCTTTGACTTTATACTACTTTAAAACTACTCGCTGTTATTATTATTCCCCTCTTCTTCCGCTCGCGCCTCAATCAATCCCAACTTTTCTAAGTGTTTCCTCCCTCTCTCTTCTACGCTAAACGTGTACGTCACTTTCGTCGTTTTCCCGGACGCGTCCAACGGTCTCGCCGCTTTTATAAAACCATCGAATCGTTTCTTCTTCTTTTTATTTTTGTTCGTGTTGTTGTTGTTGTTTTCGCTCGCAGTGAACTGTTTTCGACTTTTTATCGATTGGAGCAAAATTTTCATGTGTCTGCGACTGTGGATTTCAACCGCGTTTTCCACGGCTAACGTGTACAGTTTCTGAGAATCGATCGGTTGGTTCTTGAAAATCAAGTGGAGCAGTTTCGCGACTGGGCCAGATGATTTGTTGTATCGCGTTTTGTCTTCTCCCATTTTATCGTTTTCTTGTTGTTGTTGTTGTTCTTCCGCGAACGCGTTCGACGACGAGGTTGAAATCTGTTTGTTGTTGTTCTTATTCGTATTCATGAACGAGGAGGACGATCGAAACAACTGAATAGAAGAAGAAGAAGAAGAAGAAGAAGAAGAAGAGGTGGAGGCGATTGCGTTCGTGCGCGTGCGGTGCAATAAAGCAACGCGCGCGAGGTTTGACAAAACGACTTTACGCAACATTATTTGTATTCGTATTCGCGTCTCGAGAATGAAGAAAAGCGTTGAGGTGAAACCCTTCTCTCTCTCGCCTTCGGAAAGAGATGTTGTTGGCGTTTTGTATCGCGAAGATGCACATTTTTTCATCGGCTGATGTCTTACTAACACGCGACTAATGATGATTCTATTTACATTCTATTCTAAATTCTGTTGCACACGCGAACGGATCATCGAGCAATGTTGTTTGTCGGGCCGTTTTCTTTCTTCGCCCTTACGTTCTCGTTCTCGTTACTCGCTTGTGCGGTTCGAGTAACGTTCGCGTTAGTATTTCGGACAACTTTCGCCGCGTTCCTGGATTTGCTCGTCTTTGATTTCATCTCCCTCTCGGTGTAATCGCTCGCGAATAAGAACATTTCTTTCTCCAACTGCTTGAAACCGCCCTCTAACGCTTCTTGTTTCACGAAAACGACGAAATCTAAATGTGAACCGCTCTCGGTTTTCGGCCATTTATCTTTGTTCGTTCGAAAGATGGCTCGAACGCGTCGTTTGCACAGGTTCCTATCGACGGCGCGTTTTAACTGTTTCTTCGGGACGACGATGCCAATTCGGTGACATCCAGTTGCGCCGGGTACGCCATCGTTCGGCGCCGCTTTTATTCGTATGCAAGAATAATTCAACGTTCTTCCCGTTTTCTTCACGCGGTCGAAATCTTTGTCCGATTTTAAACGCTCGCGGTCGCGAAAGACGTTCCCTTCAATCGATTCTAACGCTCCCGGTGTTCGTCGCTGCGCGACGCCACCCTCTTTTTCCATCTTAAGCTCTGCGTGTTCACTATCATCACCGCTACTGCTATCATCGTTGCTCAAACCATTGCTCGCGTGCTTCGTAGGATTCCAATGTTTCGTTTTGTAATACCCGCCCTTTTCGTCGTCGTCGTCAGAATCGTCTTCTTCTTCTTCACCTTCTTTTCCTGAGGGCGACGACGACGTGTCGTCGTCGTATGACAAAGCGTGCAATGCGAACGGTGAAGAACTCGCGTCGTGGGTCGTTCGTCTCGTTTGGTGGTACCCCGAAGAATACTGATTCCTCCGTCGTTGTTCGTTTTTATTACTTTTGCTCCTCCAATTTTGCGAACAATAATTAGTATTCGTATTCAACGCGCTCCTCCTTTCTCGATAACGATGATGATTTTGCAATCCGCCAGTTCTTCCGCCGCTTAATAAAGAAGAGCAACACTGACGACACCACGACGCATCGTTACTACTGTTCGCGCGACCGTAACTACTGCAACAAAAACTCCTCCATTTCGCGGCGTCTTCTAAAATCGTCAAATTCTTCCCAAACGTTCGTTTCCTCGTCATCATCATCATTCTTCTCGCAGTAAAGGAAGTGCGATTTTGTTGTTGTTGTTGTTGTTGTTGTCGTCGTCGAGATGATGTCGCCAAACCCGCAAAAGGCGAATGTAAAGTCGTCGAATACAAAGTTTTAAAGATCATGTACTATTTGTGCGTCAGTCGTCTGTTGGCGCAAGTTTTGTGTATATAAAAGAAACCAACCTTAACAATTCTCTCAATAATAATTCTCTTCTTTCTTTTTCTTTTTTCTGTTGTTGTTGTTGTTGTTGTTGTTGTTGTTGTTGTGAAATGATGATTTTTAATTTTTAATTTTTGAAGAGCAGTTCAAACAAAAAATTCCCATATTAGTCAAAAGAATACCTAATAAAGCGAAAACCTCGTTTGATACACTTTGCAGAAGAATACACACAAACTCTCTCACTTTCCTCGCAATAATAATAGTAATAATAATAAAAACAACAACATTATCAGCGAGAGATGAAGAGAGACGTTCGTAAACGCTCCTCGCGATGAGACTATCATCATCGCGAGAGAATAACGAGGAGCAAAAATGAAGAGAGAGATTTGAAAAAATTCGAAAGACATCATCATGGCGTCGTCTGATTCTGATTCTGATTCTGATTCTTCTTCGCGAAGAAGAAGACTGCCACCTCCGTCGCCGCCGGTGATGGAACCCAACGATGATAACGACGATGATACGTATGATTCGTCCAAGACCTCTCCCGCGGTAAACCTTTCCGTGAAGGAACGAATTCAAATGATGCAACGAATGACCGATGCGAAGAAACCGTCGCCACCGTTGATGACGAGCGGAATGGTGCAACAACAACAACAACAACAACAACAGACGTCGCTGACGTCGAAAGTAGGCGCGATGGAAACGACGCCGAGGCAGTTAACGCCGAGCTTTGAATCTGCGGAGGAGGATGATGCGAAGACAAAGAAGACAAAGGTGAAGAAGGTGGTCGCGACGCCGTTGCCAAAGTACACGCCGTATCGCAAAGAACGAGAAGAAGAAGAAGAGAAGAAGGAAGAGTTTCAAACGGCATCGGCGTTGATTCGACAACGGTCTGCACCGCAATCGGTGACGACGACGACGCCCGCATTTTTGTCCAATATTCCTCGGTCGCCGCAAAGGTCGCCTCGATCGCCCACGTTCAGAGATCGAACGCAAATGTTTGAACAACAACCGGTAGCGTCGGTTTCGCAACGACAGGCGCAGATGTTAAAAAACTTACGGTTGAAAATACAAGCGAACATCGAGAAATCCGAGGAGATTGCGCTTCGAAGGAAGAAAATGAACGACGCGTTCGTGAATTTGCGGAAAGTAAAGTCCAAGTTGGAACAGAAATACGCGTACGGTGGCGGCGAAGGTTTTGGTAACAAAACGACGATTCAGACGACGACGCAGTTTCGAAAGAAGATCATCTCAAAACTCGTCGAGACGGAATTTGAAGTCGAAACGAAAGCGATTATGTTCAACGCGTGGAAAATACGGACAGAGAAAGAAAAAGAAAAGAGGGAAGTAGTGACGACAAAACTCAACGCGATACGTGCCGTCGCTTTGCGGCGAAGTTTTGATCACTGGCGCGATGTTTCCGCGTCTTTACAACCGAGAAGAGTAGCTTTGGAAGCTTTGGAATTGAACGCGAAGCAACGACACGTGCGCGACATTTTCAATCGTTGGCGTAAATTCGCTAAACTTTCAAACCGAGCGATGCACGTGGCGACGATGAAAACGATAGATGCGGATAAGAAAACGCTATCAATCGCGTTCGCGCGTTGGGAGTTGGCGCTGGCGAAAAGCGCAAAGAGTAAAGCGGAGAAGAAACTCGTTCGGGCGTTTGTTTTGAAAAAGGCATTCGTCGCGTGGCGAATGGCGAGAGATGAGTCCGCGTTCAAAGTCGAAGTTGCGAGACGGAAGTTGCGTGGCGATGACGAAAGTGAACTCGTCGCTTTCGTGGACGCTCGAAAAAGTAAAGCTGAAAGTGAACGAATGTCTCTGTATTTTCGCAGCGAAGGATCCGCGGCGAGGAAAAAGTTGGAGCGATTGAAAGGTCAATACTACGCAGCGACGAATTACGTAACAACTTTATTACCGTTGGCTACGTTACACTCGCCCTGGGATACGTTTGCAGCATCGCCAACCAATACCGACGAGGCCGCCGCCGCCGACGACGAAAGGACGACATCAAAGAACGTAAAAAAAGTCGTCGAAGAGTCCAAGGTTGAGGCGTTACTTCGAGAAGCGAAAGAATCGATTCAAAGAGCCGACGAACTGAAAGAAGAGTGCGAGTTTGCCCGAAATGTCGCCGAAGACGCGGAAAACGCGTCTGATTTTCTTCTCGTGATGTTTCAACAAGGTAAAAATGTCAGTCAGACTCACTTATCGAACGCTTTGATACACGCGGAGAAGATGTACGGAAAATTTACGCTCTTATCGGTCGAGTGCGAGAAGGCTTCGGCAGAAGCGGTGAGAAAAGTGAGAAAAGCTAAAGAGGCGGAAAAAATGGCGGAGAAGTACGAGCGCGTTCGTTTGATACGTAGCACCGATGGTTATATCCCGCCGACCGATGGTGGTGAGCTAGAAAAAAACCAGCCTCGAACGAAGACGACTTCGCGGGAAATCGCGGTGGTTTTCGCCAACAGGAACGTCGCCAAACGCTTTTTAGAGAAATGGCAAAGCGCGATTGAGATTCTCCAGCGCGATAGACTCGAGTTATTCTTCACCTCGTGGCGAGAACAAGCTCGAAAAGGGTTGATAACACGCGCCGATCGCGAGATTCAAATCGAAAATTTCATTGAAAAGAGAACGGTAATGGTGAAAGCGAAAGTCTTCTCGGCTTTGTACTGGCACAGGAAGTGGAGACAAGATCGAAAGAAAGTTCTCGAAATCTCCGTGAAACCCATCGCGAGAGACTCTTTGTACTTTGCATTGAAACGGTGGAAAATCAAAATATACAACAAAAAACTATTATTCCGCGTGTTCACCAACTGCGAACGCGCCTGGGACGAGAAACGAAACGAACCGTACGACACGGAAAACATCCAAACGAAACGAGACGTTTTACGCGTTTGGCTGAAAAACGCCAAAGAGGCAAAAAAAATGCGCGACGAGTACGTCCAAGCCACGCAGTTCCGCGACGTGTCTCTCAAACTCAACGCATTCCTCGCCTGGAAATTGAAAACCTCTTCATCCAAGCGAGACGAGCTCGAAAACGCTCGCGAATGTGAAATCAACGAGCAAATAGCCGATACTTTTCGCCGAGTCTCTCTCTCGCAAAAAGTCCTCTCGGCGTGGCGCGTTCGAGTGTTCAACTCGTGGAGAGAGCGGTTAGCCACCGAAATGGGCTACCGCACGATAGCGAGGAGAGTTTTAAGAGGGTGGCATCAACGAGTGGTCGTCGCGTGTTAGATAATAGTCATCAGTGCGTTGATTCGGAGAGTAGTAGTAGTAGTAGCGGTAGTACTAATAGCAGTAGCACAGACCCAAAACGGTTTCCCTCTCGTCTTTCAATTTTTGTTTCAAATTCCTCATAACTGCTGCGTGTTCTATTCAATACAATCATCCCACATAGTAATCATCATCCGTCATGGGCGTGCAAGTGCCGGAATTGAAACAGTGCGTACTGCAGTCGTTTCATTTCATCGTTCTCTCTTCTTCTTCTTTGTCTTCTTTACTCTTCCTGCTTTTATTTAGGGAAATTCTTCTTTTCGTTGTCTTCGGCGCCGTCGCGATGCGATTCGGCTTCCGATGACGATCTCTCTCTACTTTTCCTCGCTCCCAACGAAACACCATCTGACGAAGCAAAACGCTCTTCTCATCATCATCATCATCATCATCATCATCATCATCTTTTAAATAACAGATACATGGACAAAAAACTGAAACTGAAACTGAACGGGAACAGAGGCGTGATTGGTATTTTACGCGGGTTCGATCAGTTTTTAAATTTAGTCTTGGACGAGTGCGTGAACGACTCGACGGCGGAGAAAACGCCGCTCGGGATGGTCGTCGTGAGAGGCGCGAGCGTTTTATCGATGGAAGCGTTGGAGCACATCGCGCCCGTGCAAAGGAAGTCTGTAATGTAATCACCACCGTTTGTAATATAGTACTAACTAATTTCTATTTATTTCTGGTATACAACGTTTTCTATCTATTTATTTGTTGCGAGGCTTCGCGCGAGCAGTCGGTTCAGCCTCCAAAGGGTTCTCCGGCCAATAGTGTCGAGGGTAGCGGCCTTTCAACTCTTTCCTTACGTTTTCGTATTCCACTTCCCAGAAGGACTTCAAATCAGTGGTCACTTGTACCGGTCGACTCGCAGGCGAGAGTAAGTGCAACTCGGCTTTTTTACCGGCTATGGTGGGCGTGTCGGGTAACCCGAACAGCTCTTGCAATCGACACTCGATGACTGGGGCGTTGTTTTCGCTTACGTTTTCGTAATTAATTTTCTTTTGGGTGCCTGAAGGTAAACGAATTGATTCGGGAACACTTTTGTCCAGTACTCGTTTGTCCTCGTGCGAGAGCATGGTAGTTTCCAGAATCTGTCTCAAGTTTGTTTTTTTCAAGATGTCTTGTTTCGAGGCGCATCCGACGACCCATTGCGGAAGCCACTCGGCGACAGTTTTAGTTATCGACTTATCGCGAAAGTCCGGGAACGATTCAGGATTGCAACTGTGCGCGAACACGCATCGCTTTATCCACGCGTTAAGATTTTTATCCCCGCTCACGTTGAAGAATGTAAACACGCCAACCTTTTTCGCTCTTTCGACGATAGCCTCCGACATTTCGCTTTCTGTCGCTTCGACTACTTTTTCGTCCAAAACAACGTCACCAATTCTCGTAACTTTTCTCGAGACAACTTTGTTCGAGCTTTCCGCCCACGTAATTTCGCGCTTTGTTGATACGTTCAAACAAAATTTCAGGTTTTCATCCGTCGCCGCGGCAGTCGCGAGAATACCTTTCGTTAAAGGCGACGCGAGTTTGATGATGTCGTTCTTACCGCCGTTCCCGTCGTTTCCTCCAAACATTTCACAAATAACTAACGCTTCGGCTTTTGCAATCGGGTCGTCCCTGTTGTCGGCGGAAATAGAAGCTGCGCCTCCGCCGCTCAGTTTGAACGTGTTCGATCCTTTACCGCTGGATTTCATAGCGATTCGATCTGGAAAAGCAGCCGCGAGCAAAACGGACGCTTCGAACTGCTTCGCGCCGCAAAAGATTTCTTCGTATACTGGTTCGTTCGCGTTTAATCCATCCAAATCGATATCCGTTGAAACCGACTTTGCAATTCTAAGAATATCCGCCGCTGGCGCGTCGTTGGCGAGACTCCGAATGTTCCTCGCCAACTGTTGCGACGATTTTCGCGCCTCGGAAACCGCAAACGGATCGACATCAAAGTCCAAATACGAAGAATTGCTACCGGTACCTGCACCACCACTGCTCTCACTGTTGTACGATTTCGAAAGCGCGTCGATGATTGCAGATTTTGCGCTCGTTTTTTTGCCTTTTGGTGCCTTTTTCATATTCTTCGAGCGTTTGCTTGAGCTCGGCAGTTTCGCGTCTACCGGAACGCGTATAACATCAATCCCACGTTCGCCGACTTTCTTGCCGAGCTTTTTACGGTACTCATCATCGCTGTTGTCATCGTCACTATTCATCGAGCTCCTACTACCAATATCAGCTATGATGACATCTCGTCCTTGAATCGCTCTGGCGTAACTTCTCGCGTCCAGCGGCGCGTCTCTACCTCGCAAAAGACTCTTATCACTATCGACGCCCGCCGCGAGCTGACACGCTAATCGCGTACTCGCCGCACCTCTTTGACTCGCGAATAATAACATCGCACCTATACGAGGATGACACGGTAAACCGTTCATCGCTTTACCTTTCTCGGAAACAAAGTACGTGACGTTCGAGGACTCCCGGTCTTCTTCGACGACTTCAATCGCGCGGAGTTTTTCGAGAAGTTTGAGCGCGTTTTTGCCCGGTCCAGCCGGAGGTGGATCTAAAAAAGCCAAAGCTGGTGACGAAGACGATATCGAACCCTCCTTCACTTCTTTCTCGGAAGAAGATGAAGATGGCGATGAAAAAATATCCTTGGTCGACAATTCTCCACCGAGCGCGTTGGCGATGGTCAACATGCAACTCGTCAAATCGGCGGTCAAAATCTCCGGCGTCGTTTCTTTCTGGAAAGATGTCGCCATACTGTTTTCGCTCCACATTCGGTAACACATTCCTTCCGCTATGCGACCGGCTCGACCTCGTCTCTGGTCCGCGCTCGAAATCGAAACTCGTTCAGTCGTTAATCGAGTCATGCCTTTACTGTGGTCGTACTTTGGCGCTCTTCGTAATCCCGAGTCGACGACGATGGTCACTCCGGGAACCGTCAGAGAAGACTCTGCTATCGGCGTCGAGACGACGACTCTTCGTTTCGCGGGTGTATTTGAAGGCATCAACGCGTAATTCTGCTCGTTCGTCGGCAACGCTCCGTACAAAGGCAAAATCTCAAAATGTGAATCCCCTAATCGATCTTTCAGAGACTTCACGACCCTTCGAATCTCAGCCGCGCCGGGGAGGAAGACTAAAATATTCCCACCGTTCGGCGTATCGCTGAGAGCTTTTTGAATGGTTTTTACGGCAACTTCTTCTGTGTCGTTATACGCACCATTTATTCCTCCGCCTCCCACGTATATCGTTTCCACCGAGAACGATTTGCCTTCCGATTGCACGATTGGCGCGTCGTAATAAAAATACTCTTCTTCGCCTTCTTTTCTTCGTAACGTCTTCCTCATCAACTCTTGGCACCTGACCGCCACGTCCCCTAACGTCGCCGACATCACGCACACCTTCAAGTCCTTCCCTCTCCCAAACTTACTCTTCGCTCTCAAAACTAACGCTAAACTCAAATCCGCATCTAAATTCCTCTCGTGAAACTCGTCGAACACGACGCACGAAACGCCCTTCAGACTCGGATCTTTCGCCAATCTATTTTTCAACACGCCTTCCGTAACCACCTCAATTTGTGTCTTTGACGATACCAGTCTTTCAAATCGTACTTGATACCCAACCGTCTCCCCAACTCTTTCGTTTAAAATCGACGCCATGCGTGTGGCAGCCGCGCGCGCCGCAACCCGTCTCGGTTCTAAAACTAAAATTTTCCCTCCTTCTGAAGCAGACGAAAACCAACGTTTCCCGCGTCGAGAACACATCATCGCTAAAGGGAGTGCAGTCGTCTTCCCAGCACCCGGTGGGGCTTGTAAAATCAAATCATTGTTTTCGTTTTCAAAAAGAACTCGCAAGCAGTCTTCGATGACGTCTTTAATCGGGAGCTGTGATATTTGTTCTCGCACTCGTTCGTTCTCCAACTCGTTTACTTCGTTCTCGCATTTTCCATTTCCAATTGGGGGTTCTGGTGTGGTAAAACTACTACTATTACTACTACTACTCGTCGAAGATGTTAAAAAGCTCCTTTTCCTCCTCCAACACGTATTTCCGCTCGCAAAAGCCACGCTCTGTCTTCTGTCTTTTCTGATGCTGCTGGTAAAAAGGCTTTCGGAAACGTGATATCGAGAAGCGTGAGAAGTCATTTTTCTGTGGAATTTCGTCATAAAAATTGTCTTTATAATACCGCTTTGAAACACACAGAAGAATTAAACAACAAAATGAAGCAAAAGATAGGCCAATATTCCGTCTCTCGCACGTTGGGTGAAGGCGCGTACGGGAAAGTGAAATTCGCGACCATGAAACAAGCGAAAGACCCGTACGCGATTAAAATCTTAAACCGGCAGATGTTGCAAAGAGTGGACGAGAAAGAAATGCTCTTACAAGAAATAAAAACCATGGCGGAAGTTTTCCACCCGTACGTGGTAAACTTATTCGAAGTTTTATCGGGACAAGAGGAGGTGTATTTAGTTTTGGAGTTTTTAAGCGGCGGAGAACTGTACGATTTGGTGAAGCAAAGAGGCAAGTTGGAGGAAGATTGCGCGCGAGTCTATTTTCAACAGATTTGTCAAGGAGTAAGGTTTTGCCACTCCAGAGGGGTGTTCCACAGAGACTTGAAACCGGAGAATATATTCTTAGATCACGAGAAGAAGACGTGTAAAGTCGGAGATTTCGGCTTAGCGGCGCAAAAAGTGAACACGGATGGGTCTTTACGAACTATTTGCGGGACGCCGAATTACGCGGCGCCGGAAGTCATGGCGGGGTCGAGACGGTTGAAAAAGCTGAAAGCGTTCGAGGATGAATACACGAAAGCGAAAGCGGAAGGATACGATGGGAAAATCGCGGATATTTGGTCGTGCGGGTGCATTTTGTATTTCATGTTAACTGGAGATTGTCCGTTTTACGGCGCGAACTTTGTCGAGTTACAAACGCAAGTGCAAAAAGTTGAGCCGTATTATAACGCGGAAGTTATCGCGAGAAAAGCCATCAAGGTGCTCGAGATTATCTTGGTCAAAGACCCGAAGAAACGAGCGACTTGGCCGCAAATTTTCAAGAAATCTTGGTTTCGACAAAATGGGTTCAAACCGGTGAAGATTAAAAAGTTACAAACCAGTTCGCGGTCGGTGGTGGATGTTTCCTTGGAAAAAGGCGTCTCCGATTCCGTCGTGGAACGAGAATTGAACAACCAAAGCGACGGGTCGGACTTTTCTGATTTTAGCAACGAAGGCGACGACGTCTGGGACGAAGACAACGATACCGATCACACGCTCTCGAGAGAGAATTCGCAAAATCCCACCGCCGGGTCTCCCAAAGGAGGAGGAGGAGGAAAGAGAGGCATATTCTCTTCTTTACAACGCCAACAGTCGACGATGTCCAACTTCGACCGAGGCTCGAGCCAAGAAGTTATCCGGAAAATCAACGCGTTCGAACTTATGAATTTAACCACGTTCGACTGCACGCACATGTTCGACGACTACTCCAACGTTTCCAACTCCACGACTCGATTCATCTCGTCCTCGAGCGTCACAGAAATCGAAAAAGCCGTCGTTTCTACCGCGAAAAAAGCCGGATGCGAAGTCAAAGCCACGCCCGGTAAACCTATTCGATTACGACACAACGCCTCCGCGGTCCAAATCGTCGTCGAAAAATACGAAATCGTCCCCGGAATATACATGGTCAACTTCAATCGATTGAGCGGGAATCGAGACGCGTATTACGAACTCTATTACGACATGAAGAAAAACAGCTCGATCAAGAAGTTAGCGCTGAGCCAATCCGGCAAAAACTTGGCTTCGGCTGCTGGCGGCGAATAATAATAATAATAATAATCGCCGCCGCTCTGCATTTTGCGAACGACGAGTGGATGAAAAGTGGTCGTGAAAAATGCCACCACGCTCTCTCCTTTTCGCGAGGTGATGATGGAAGAAGAAGAAGTTTCCTCCGCGTTGTACTATAGTTCTAATATTTTATATTTCTGCTGAACGAAAATTCTCCACAATAATTAAGAGGTGCCTTACTCTCAAATTACGTCATAAGCGAGTACACAAAATGCTTCCAATCCTCTCGATCAAAGACGCGTGCGTCGGCTTACTCTCCTTAAACTTGGCGTCTAAAATGTGGATGACTATTAAATGGAGAGTGCTTCACACGAACAAAAAATTGGGTAAACCTGTCTCCGCGTGCGTCTCTTCTTATTAAACTCTTCTTCGTTCCTGCCGCCTTTGAATCATTGAATTGGAGGTGGACACATTTGTATTCCAATTCATTTTCATGTTCATCATCTCACTCACACACACACACTCTCTCTCACACACACATAAAACATAGCGTGGCGGATTGGAAACTCGTTCCAGAACTCGTGAACAACACCAACGAGGCGTACGCTCGCGAACACGGAACGCAACTGAATGAAAGTGAATACACTCCAGTATTCGTTGCTATGCTTGGGTTGATGCACGCCGTGAACGCGGACCCGGGGCAAGCGCCGGGGATGATGTTGTATTCATCTCTCGCGTATACGGCCGCGTCTGCGTTTGCTGGGTTTCCGTTCTATGTGCCCGCGGCGATCTGGAGATACGGCGCGTTCGCTCTCGGGTTGAAGAAAATTTTCGAGGCGAAGAACTTTTAAAACAACGCGAAGAAGGAAAGCGAGATGAAGGGTCTTCTTACGACTCCGGACGATCGTCGGCGTAAAATCTTCAGAGTTGGTTGCACATAAATTTAAATCTCATGCGCAATAATGGTCATAATCTTTCTTGTTACACGTGTATACATAAAACTCTTTCTCTTCTTTTTCTTTTTCTTTCTATCCTTCTCGCAGCAAGCCGCAAAACTCCTCTTTACCAATCAGCTTCATCCTGTAATCGTGTTTCGCCACTTGTCGCTCGTCTTCGGTGTTATACCCCCAATCCACGAAAAACAAGTCCCATTTGCTTAATCGTTTATCGTTTGCGACTTTAATGAGAGTCGATAACTTATCTTCCACGAAAATCATCCTCGACGCGCCGTCCTTGTTAAACGTTTCCTCCAACCGCACCAACACGTCCGCTTTCGGTTCTCCGCTCACCGTCGTGCTAATCAAATCCTCCTCGGGAATCTTCACTCCACCCATATCGACCAAAATAGCGTCCGCGAACCGAGCTTGTTTCGTCGTCACAATCGTTACTTTTGCGTCTCTTCTCTCCGTGCAAAATCTCAACGCTTCCGGTACGTCTTCGTACAGCGCGTTCGGTTGCAACCAAGATTTAAAATCCGTACGGATCCAATCGTCTCGTATTTTACCAAACTCCAACACCATCGTTTTCCGATCTAACTGCCATTTTTGCATCAGCGTTTCGCTCAATATAGGCCAGTCTTTCAAGATAGATTCCACGTCGTACCCGTCGAGATTTTCCAGAAGCGCTCTCGCTAAAATCGTGTTCTCGTATCCCGTTTCCACGACTGGTCGTACCGCTCGCAGTTTATCTAAAACTTCATCCTTTTTCTCATTCGCTCGTTCGCACTCGAACAACTCCGGCCACAATTCAACGCCGTGTTTCCACGCGGATAGCGAGGATTCCCCGACCGAGTCGCAGACGACGCCGTCAAAGTCGAGCGCGAATAATGTTGAAGTCGAGGACGCGGCAGAAACGTCCATCGTCTGCTTCTTCTTCTTCACCGACGAAGATGATTTTGAGGATGAAGATGATTCCAACGAAGTCTTTCCCCGTCGGCGGAGAAGATGACGAGAACAAAAAACAGACGATGAAGATGAAGATAGCTTTTGAGAAGATGATATCGCAGCAAAAGCGGTGGGTGACATTATTATATATCTTTTATACTACTACTAATAAATAAGCACAAACAGCAAATGTGGATATATTTTGTGATGCATTTTCTCTTACACGCATCACGAAAGAACAACTCTAACAACAATCTATCTGCGCTCCTATTAACAACATCTCTTCTTATCCATGACAACGGAGGACTTTCTCTGCTGCCTTTCTCTGATGCTGACTTCACCACCTCTCTTCTTTGGCGCGTGCCGACGCAACAGCTCGTCTAAAGGCGTGTTCGGGTCGTGGATTTTATTATTGTCTTTGTCGTCGTCGTCGTTCATCGTCAGCTTTGCTTCTCTGACTGCGTTTTCGTCGTTTACGTCCGATGCAGTTGGAGCGAGTGGTCGTTCTTCGTTCCCTCCTGAAGAAGTATCGTCGTCTGAATCGAAAACGTCGCTCCTTTTTTGCGTTTGCTGTGCCCAAGATTTCGCGTATCGACCGTTTTCGATGGAGAGTAACTCGTCGTGCGAACCGTATTCGACAATTTTACCGTTGTGAATGACGGCGATGTTATCGCATCGTCGCGCGGTGGATAATCTGTGCGCGACGACGACGGTGGTTTTGCCTTTGGTTAGAAAGTCAATCTCGCGGACGATTTCGCGTTCGGTGTACGCGTCTAACGCGGACGTGGCTTCGTCGAGAAGTACAATTGGACTGTTTTTAAGAAGCGCGCGCGCGATCGCGACGCGTTGCTTTTCGCCTCCGGAGAGTTTCAACCCTCGTTCGCCGACTTGAGTGCTGAAACCTTTCGGCAAACTCGCGACGGTTTCCGTGAGTCGAGCGCGACGAACAACTTCGCGAATTTCCGCATCCGTCGCGAGTTCTTCCCCAAGCGATTGGTGCTCACTATCAACAAATCTTTGCGATTTACCGTACGCGATGTTGTATCGCAACGTGTCGTTGAATAACACGACATCTTGCGGGACAATGGCGATATTTTCTCGAAGCGAATCGAGCTTCAAATCCTTCACGTTTTTACCGTCGATGTATACGCCGCACTGCGTGCTGTCGTGATTGTTGTGTTCGCAGTTATAGTTCACGTCGTATAAGCGATACAACAGGCGCAAAATGGTCGATTTACCACTCCCGGAAGCGCCAACGATGGCTAAGGATTTTCCGGCTTCAATTTTAAAACTCAAATCGTCCACAATCAACGCGTTGTTGTTACCCGGGGCCGAACTCGACGACTCCTCCGCCGCACCTCCCTCACTAGTAATAGTATCAAACTCGTTTTCTTCGCCAGTTTGATCGTATCCGAACGACACGTTTCTGAATTCTACGCTAAATCCTTTCTCCAACGCCTCTTTACTCGTCGGCAACTCTAAACCATTCACCGCCTCTCGCACTTGCGATTGCTCTTCTAATAATTTAAACATCGTCGTCATATCCACCATCGATTGTTTCGCTTCACGATATACGGTACCTAAAAAGTTCAAAGGGACGGAGAGTTGAAAGAGTAAGCCGTTTACCATGACTAAATCACCGACGGTTAATTCTCCAGTCGTGACTTTACTCGCCGCTAATAACATCGCCGTGGACAACGCGGCTGAGAAAATAGCGTTTTGTCCAAAGTTCAATCCGGCTAAACTCGTGGCAATCTTCAAGTTGGCTTGTTCCACGCCTTTTAAACTTTCGTCGAATCTATTCACCTCGTGTTTCTCCTTGTTGAAATATTTCACGGTTTCGTAGTTTAACAAAGAATCGACTGCTTTGTTGTTGCCTTCGTTTTCCAACGCGTTCATTTTTTTGCGGAACTTTGTTCTCCATTTCGTCACGCCAAACGTGAACGCCGTGTACGCACCAATCGTGCCCGTCGACAACAACGCAAACTCGGGCCCGCATTTGGAATATAAAATCGCGGAAACTAAACCAATTTCCAACGCCGTCGGGAACACGTTGAAGACCATCGAGTTGCATAAAAACGAAATTCCGCGTTGGCCTCGATCGATTGCTCGATTCAACGCCCCCGTTTGTCGATTCAAGTGAAACGTCAAATCTAAATCGTGCAAGTGTTTGAACACGTCTCTAGCTAAAGATCGAATCGCGCCTTGCGATACTTTTGCAAACGTCGCGTTCCGAAGTTCGCTCGCTAAGCTCGCCGTCGCTCGAGCGACGCCATACCCGACCAACATCGTCGCCGGCGTCCCGAGACCAATAGCGGCTAAATCTATCGTCGAAAGCGCAGTCGCTCCGGTAATCGCACCGTCCGCGCTCGTCGAAGCCGCTAACCCATCGATCGCGTGTTTAAACATAAACGGTACCGAAACGTTGGCTAACTTTGAAAGGACTAAAAAGGATACCGCGGTGACCACTCTCGCCTTGTTCTCCACGGAATCCGCCGGCCATAAGTGACTGCCTAACGTTTTCAGGATTTTCAAATCGATTTCAGAATCTGTTTTTTGTTGTCCTTCTTTTTTCTTTGTCTTCTTCGTTATTACCGCGTTGTTCTCGTCGTCGATGATAGTTTTGATTGCTGTTGCTGTTGCTGTTGATGATGATGAAGAAGAAGAACTGTAGTACCTCTTTCGTCTCTCATCAAACAGCGTGTCGTTCCTGGATGATGATGATGATGAAAATGAACAACTTTCGCGCATAAACCGACGAACGAGCGCCGAGGAGGCATCCTTCGAAGAAGAAGAACTGCTCGCAAATCCTCCTCTGTTGTTGTTACTAGTATCGCGATCATCATCCCCGACCATCGCCGAAGCAGCAAAAAGATGATGTCGTCTAACACTTTGTCGCGCCGTCGATGATGCTGTTCTTTGACGACAGAAGATCCTCCTCCCGACGACGACAGAGGATGATGATGTCGAGACATCTGCCGCCAAACGATGCACCGATACAGCTGATAAAGCCGCTGTTTTTGCCGCTGCTTTGGCAGCAGCGCGCCTCATTTCTCTCTCTCTTTACACCGCTTTTGCCGTTTGATGATGCGTGTGAGTAGTAGAGTAGTGCGTGAGAAGTAGTTTTTGTTAAGTTAATGTTCAGAGTGTGGTTGTTCTTTTCGTTGTGTTGTTCTAAGTCGTTTTTGTTGTGTTTCTTTTAAGTGCTTCTGAAAAAGAAGAGAGACAATTGCACTGACTGAAAAAACAATTTTGGCGGGAAAAAAAAAGGAAAAGGGGGGCAACACGCAAAAAAAATTCTTCTCTTTTCTTTCTTTCTTTCTTTCTTTCTTTCTTTCTCGTTAAAAGAGGAATAATAATATTAATAAGAAAAGCGCTTCTTCATCTCTCTTCTTCTTCAGAAGAAGAAGAAGAAGAAGACGAAAGAGAAAACGTCAAAAAGAACAACAGCGCTATATATATATATCTCTTTACTCTTTAAAATTCTCTTTCGAAAAAACGAAGGCTCGAGAGAAACCGACTGGGAGAAAAGAAATGCGCGCTTCTTTTTCTTCTTCTTCTTCTAATAATTTGGATATTCTTCTGTGAAATGATGAATGTGATGGGAAAAGAAGATGACGATGATGATGCTCTTCTTACCGCCAAGAATAACGACGACGACGCGTCGATGAAATCGTTAGTAAAATCATTATTCGAAGGTGTGCTTCGAGTGAACCCTCACGATCCATCCGAGGCGTACGTCTCCGTGTCGTTCTTACCGGTGGATGTGAAATTTCGACTCTTTCATGACAACAACGACGACCACCAAGACGAAGACGTTAAAAAGAAGAAGAAAATTTTCGCGGTGGACCAGGACAAGATTCTGTTTACCTTGGAATCACCGATCGAGTGGTTAAGACAGGAGTTACGAGAGAAGAGCGAAGCGAAGAGCAGACGAGAGAGACGTCCTGGGAGTACGAGTGGGAGACAGCAGCGGCGCGGTACGACGAGCGGTACGACTTCGTTAGTCGAGATGATGGAAAAATGCTCGATTCGCGGGAGCGAAGAAAGCGTGAAACGGTTCGAGAACTTGTACAAAAGTTGCGTGCGTGGAACCGAGGAAGAGGTGCAAAAAGCATACGAGGGAGCGTGTCGGTTTTTTAGTAGTAATAGTAGTAATAGTAACGGCAGTGGTAGTAACAAAAACAACGGCGACGGGATTGAGGAAATCGAGCTCTTGCGACCAATCGGTACGGTGGTGAAAATCATCGAGCCGTCGCCAAAACGGACGAGGTTAGTTGGCTACATCGTAGATGAAAAAAGGAATAATACGAATAGTAATACTAATAGTAAAAATAAATCGAAGAAAAGCTTTCGATTAAAACCGACGGATTCGCGAATGCCGACGTGCGATATAGACGCCTCGCTTTCCGAATTAAAAGATTTAGAAAACGTGCCTGAAAATGTCATCGTGTTTGCGTCCATGATAGACACGGATGGAACCGCAAAAGGCGCTTTGTCGCGCGCGTGCTCGGTTGAGCGCATCATCGGTCCAAGTGATAGCATCGAAACGCACACCGCGAAAATAATCTTAGAGAACGACATCAAAGACGAACCGTTTACGGACGAGGTACTCGCGTGTTTGCCGAAAGAGTGGAACGACGACAACGGCATCGAGTTAGAAAATGAAGACGAAAAAGAACCCGCGAGGAAAGATTTTAGGAGCGACATAGGCACTTGCACGATAGACCCAGAAACTGCGCGCGATTTGGACGATTCTTTGTTCGCCACGAGAATCGATAAAAATACCATTCGTGTCTGCGTACACATCGCGGATGTCTCGCATTTCGTGCAACCAAACACGGCGTTGGACGAAGAAGCTTTGATTCGAGCGACGTCGAATTATTTGTGCGATAGAGTCGTGCCTATGTTACCGAGACTGTTGAGCGAAATCGCGTGTTCTTTAAATCCAGGCGTGGATAGGTACGCGATGTCCTGCGAGTGGATCATTCGAGAATCTGATGGCAAAATCTTGGAGGAATGGTTCGGACGAAGCGTCATGCGAAGCAGAGCGAAATTGTCCTACGGCGACGCGCAAAGAATGTTGGACGCGTTTGATGCATCCATGACAGACGAAGCGATTGTGAACGTCGAAAAGGAGAAGGTCAGCGGAGAAGGAAAAATAGAACAATCCTCAAAAGACAACGTTCTCCTTGAAGTTGTAAAGTCCGTGCGTTTACTTCGATCTGTGGCGAAAACGTTGCGCGAAAACCGAGTCGAGAACGGCTCGGTCCGTTTAGATCAAGCGAAAATTGGTTTTGAAATCGATCAAGAGACCAAGTTACCGAAACGCGCGTTTCAATACGAACTTCGCGAATCGAATCGAGTGATTGAAGATTTAATGTTGCTCGCGAATAGACGCGTGGCGAAACGAATCGCGGACTATTTCCCGAACGTCGCTTTGTTGCGTTTACATCCGCCGCCGAACGAAAAGAAAATGTTCGAGCTGCGCGAGTTTGCTCAAGCGAACGGATTGAACGATTTCGATTGCAGCACGAGTGGAGCGTTACATCGAAGCTTAGAGCGCTTACGCGAGACCGTGAGAAGAACAGATGAAACGATGAATAATGGTGGTGTCAACGCCATTTACGAAATCATCAACTTATTAGCGACGAAGCCGATGCAGTTGGCGCAATATTTTTGCACGGGACAACTCCCGGAGGAAGAAAGTTGGCGCCACTACGCGTTAGCGTTCGACAGGTACACGCACTTCACGTCACCGATTCGAAGGTATCCGGATATTCTCGTTCACCGTTTACTCCGTGCGAGTTTAGTCGTGGAAGAACAAGAGAAGAATAAGAAGAAGCAGAAAAATAAGATGATGTCTTTCTTTTCGAAGAAGAAGTCTTCGGATGATGTCGTCGTCAAGAAGAGCAACAAGTTGGTGGACTATTTACTTCCCACATCGACATCTTCGTGCATTCAAATTGCGACTCAGTGCAATATAAAGAAGGCATCTGCAAAGGTCGCGCAAGACGAACACTCGTTCGTGTATTTTTGTTACCATCTCGCGAGGAACCCAACGGTTACGCTGGCTATCGCGCGCATCGTCGGAAGGAAACATTTAGCGTGTTTTTTACCAGAGTTTGGTTTTGAAGTGAAGGTTGAAATCGGAAATAAGCGTCACTTGACGACAAAACAATCAGCAGGGACGCATAATCCGACTATGGTATCGATCGAGTTTGAAGCGTCGTCTGAATCCGCAAACGAAGCGGCGCAAAAGTTGATCGAACTTGGAGAAAATGGTAGCGAGAAAGACAAGCACGCCGACGAAGACGAAACGGAAAACGAAGAAGAAGGTAAACAAAACAGCGTCTCGTGGATTGAGCGAACAAAGTTGCTCAAAAAAGCGAGAGGACTGAGTGGTGCGTTTTTAAATCTCACGAGATTGGAAGAAGAACGCGTTTTGATGGCGCTAAGTAGTGATTCGACGGAAAAAATAATCTCGAAGGATGCCGTCGGCGCGCTCCCTATGCGCATCAGGCCCGCGGACCAAGTTTTGGTCGTTTTAACTGGTAAATTTGGCGAAAAGAAACCGGAAATCGTGGCTAACTTGGTCATCAACAACCCGCTCTTTGCTTGATCAAAGAAGAAATTAAAGAAGGAGAAGTACAACACAGGTACTACTTAGTTTAGCTTTAAATACAAAGTTTTGACGAGTGATTTGTTTTTTTTTATTCATTATTAATTCTTCGTGATGAAGTTCTTCGCCACGCGTTGCATGTCGGCGTAATCGTCTCCCATGCGCCACGGTCTCGGCATGTGATCTCGGTTCGACGAGTTCGCGTCTTCGCTGCTGATCAAATCCTCGGCGTCTTTCCAAGTCTTTTTGTGCAGCTTTTCCGTTTTCACGTTGTCCACCCTCGGTTCCGGGAACTCGTTCGTCTTTCTATTCTTTTCCGTTCTTTTCGTCGGCAACTGGTACATCGCCAGCGGCATTTCGCAGTGATCCATTTTGATACCCCATCTGGCGCAGACCACGTCCGGGCACGTCGGCCACGTCATGCTCGCCGCGCTCGCTTTCTTCGCCGCCGAGCAAAATCGGCATTGCGTCACTTGGTTTCCGTCGCACGCCGGTAACAACTTCTCTCCACACTTACCGTCGTGGAACATGAACCTCCCCAACTCTCGATCGGCTGGCGTCCCTTCGCACGCGCTCGTGATGCCAATTTGTTCCACGCGCGCGTTGTGTTTGCGAATATCGTCCACGTACGACTTCCACTCCAAGTCCTCGACCGAGTCTCCTTCGCACCCCATGACCCCGTGCTTCTTACAGACAGATTGCGGACACGTCGCCCAGGTCGGCGTTTTCACTTGCGCCATCAACGTGTTGCAAAAGCGGCACGTGCTCGGGTTCCCGCTGGTTGGATCTCCCGAACACCCGGCGGTTTCGCCGTTCATACACGCCGGATCCGGGTACGCGAAGATACCTTTCGCCATATCCGCCTCGGCTGGGTCGCAGTTTTCCTCTTGTTTTTTCTTTTTCGATGATGCACCGTTTTTCTTGTTGTGCGATGCTTTGTTGTTGTGCTTGTCGCTGTCGTCCGCGAACGGGACGTCGATGACGTGCGCGTTGGTATGCGAGTGCGATTTGTGGCCTAAACCAGATGAAGATTTCTTCTTCCCCAAGGCGGCCAAAATGCTTTCTCCGTCCGTTTTGACAGACCCGTACCCTTGGTTGAAACTGACGAGAATCAGGGAGGATAAGATGGCAAACATGACGAACCCGCTCGTCGCGATGCGAGATTGGTGGAGGAACGAGTTCACGAAGCCTCGCGTGGATTTCTTTTTGTTTCCTTCCGTAATGTCATTTGCCGCGTGGTGATTTTGGTCGTTCAACAGCGACTGGGATTCCATGTCGTTTTTTACTACAAGCACCATTATTATGAGTAGTAGTACTCAAAAAAAGCTCCTTTCTTTCGCTGCTCTGTTTTCGTCCGTACGAGAGAGGTATTCAACAATACGTGTGGAATACTGATTTGCGCGCGCGCGAAGAGAGAGTCGGAGAGTCTGGTGTAAATTCCAATTCTGACGAGAAATTTTCCCCTGAGACGCGCCCTTTCTTTTCTTGAGAAGTGTTTAGGGTGTTACTCTTTCGAGAAGTTTTCGGTAATAATTCATTAATAATAAAAACACACACTTTTGATAAAAAACTAGGAGACAGTGATTACTTTCGTTGGATTTAATACAATCGCTTGTAGGATTGATTTTAGTCTCTCTCTCTCTCTCTTTCTCTCTCTCTCTTTCACATTCGCGAAGACGTATGATGCATCATCATCATCGCGTTGTTTAAACGAACGACGATCTTTGTTGTCGTTGTAAAAGTTGTCCGGCGAGTTCGTCGTGTTGGTCGTACGACACAAACTCATCCGTGGACGAGTCTCTCAAAGAATCGTCGGTTTCAGAGGAGTCGCCTGAACTCATGGCGGCGTCTAAAATGCACATTGGCGTTTCGCTGCGAGGATCGTAGGCAACTTTTTTACCAACGTTAACGGATTCCGAAACGACGACGCTGCCGATGTTGAGTCCTTTATCACGGCCAGGACCTTCCTCGTCGCAAGTCTTGACAAACGTCAAATACGCGACAAAGCCTTGGTCCTTCGGCAACTGCTGAAAGCACATGGACGGTCTCGAGTACGTTTCTCCCACGCAAAACAAATCCTTGTTCGTACTCGTCAAGGAAGAAAAGAACGCGTTGGTCGTTTCCCGGCCGCCGTGGCAAGTCACCGCGAAAGTCATCTTGCCCGGTTGGAACACGTTCGCGCACTTCTCGACAAAGTTTGACACGGAGAAGGCACTGTTCGCGTTCAAATCGACGTTAGAATGCTCCACGGAGGCGTAACTGAATCCGTCTTCCGGGGTGATGTGAATAGTAGAGTATTCGCCGGAATATTCTTCGTTCAAGCCGTTCATGGAGTACCCGCACGGTTCAAAGACGTAATCGTCGATCGAAAACGATTCAAAGATACTTTGAATACCAGAGTCGTGCGTTGTCTTCTCGGAACTCACGAAAGGAACGGCCGTTAGACCTTCCTCTTGTGAATTCTCGCGGAAGAAGTGTTGCGAGTGCTCTCGATGCAAAGAGGTCATGCAACATTCCACCGATAACGAAGCCTCAGATTTCGTTTCTTCGACGAAATCTCCGGCGACGTAGACGTGCCACTGCGCGTCGTCAAAGTTTGAACCCATGACGTAGCTCGAGTTTGACCCCAAGTGGCCAAACCTGCCCTCGAGAAATTCGCACTCGTCCGTAAAAGAAACGTGGTGCTCGCGCTGCTCTTCCGGAAACAAATACGTGGAGCGCGTAAATCTCACCGAGGACGGAACCAATTTCAAACGTTCGATCGAAGCCGCGCGTTCCAAAATAGGATCCACAGCCGAGAGCAATTTGGTCGTCCCACACGTCTTCAGCACAATCTTGTCCGCAAAGACGAACAAAGACGATTCGCTCAAGACGTACGCGTCAAACTTTTCGTTCGATCGTACGGAAACAATCTCGCATTCGGCGGCGGTCATGCACACGTCGAGCGCGGCGCGCGATAAGCAGCGAAGACCACCTGCGACTGGAATAATTCCACCAGTACTTTTGTTGTCGTCAGCGGCAACGCGAAAATTGATTTCGATGCGCTTCTCGACCCCTTCAAAGTGCGGCGACGGGTAAAGTTCGCTCTGCATTCTTGAAAAGTTTTCTTTGTATTTCTCAACAAAATATGATACGCACACACAGACGCGCGGGCGTAATCAGTAAGCGGCGGCTCTTAGCGTTTCTTACGCTTCTGCTGCTGCTCTCTAACGAAGGATGACGATGTGCTCACTCCTTCTTTTATTCAAAAAAGGTAAAGAATGTCAGGCGCACTTTCGTCGCACAGTCAACACGTCGAAAAATTGTTTCAATCCTTCCGCTCGGCTTGAACTTCCCCAAAATCGGATGTCCGAGACAAAGTTAAACGAGCAGTTTTCTTCCACGAAATTAGTTTTACCGTATATATTATCGCTATTGTCGCTATCGCTTCCACCGTCGAGTTCCATCTTGATAAATCTTCTTCTTCTTAATATAAAACTGAAAATGAGTTTTGTCTGTCGGAGGTTCTTTTCCGTAAATGTGGTCTCTATAAATGTATCACCAAGTATAAAATGCAATGAATCAAGGTAATGAATCAAAACGCACGATTAAAGCGTAAAACAAGTATCACTTCAATCAATAACTGAGTTTATTTCCCGTGTGTATGTTCGCGACGAGTAGTACTTCCCGCGATTGATGTTCCCGTAGATGAGATTTTTGTTTTTGCGGCGTATGGCAAAAAACAACAGAGAGGTTGATGATTCTCTCAATAAAGCGCTTGTGGCTTGAACGCGTGTAAAAGTGAAAGCTTTAAAGTGAAAGCTGTGAATAGATGTTCGTTTACTCGATCGATTCGGTAAACAGATGCAATGATACTTCGCAAAACGACGACTGGACGTGTGTTACAAAGTGTATTTTTAATGAGGAAACGCTTCGGAAATATCTTTGCTGTGTCTGACTGGAATTGACAGCCCCAAAAATATTACGTGAGAATTATCTGTTCGCAGAAACCACCACGAAACAATCCCGCAGAATAAAAAGAGAGCGCATACAAAACACAGATACTATTGTTTGTTACCACCTAGTAGTAGTAAAACAAATAACCAGAGAGAGTTATATATATTCTATATTACATGAACGATTGTTCGGCTATGATCGTTCGCGCTAAGGATAAGGCTTGATCTCGAGTTAAGCCGGCTTTAGCCGCCACTCTCGTTTGCGCCGTTATCGACAACGAGTGCTCAAACTTGGAGAGCAAACCACCGTCGACGATCGTTCTCGGCGGAGTTTGTCTCGCGACGGAACCTTCGGAAGATTTCAACGCTCGGTAGGTCTTCGAGTTCAACCCGAGCGGGTTGATGGAGTTGGAAGAGGCGACGATGTTGGAACGCATGGCGTCTTGGAGCTTTTCCAAGTTCAAGAAGGTGTGTTCGTCTACCGGGGAGAAGATGCCTAAGCCACCGTCGGAGCTCCCGAAGAAAACCGCGTGTCTGTTTTGTTTTTGTTCCCCGACACCGATTTGAAAGCGAACCATTTTGCGGATTAAACTACCCGCGTGGTAGGCCGATTTCGGTAAAAGCTTGTCGCCTTTCCACGATTCGGCGAGTTTCGGCGCGTATTGAAAAACGTGCGCGTTGCCGTTGGCGTCCGCGGCTAATAAGGATAAGGTTCCACCGTCAATCATGAACTCAGAGGCTATGCAGTCGAGAACTTCGTAATCTTTCCCGAGCTGCGATAAGGTCTTCTCGCCCTGAGAATCTTTCCATCGAACGAAGCGGATAGATTTGTGCAAGTCGCCGCACAAGAGGAAGTTCTTGACGCAACACAAGGTGGTCGTATATAACGGCGTATCGTAAAACGCGATCGGATTTAAGTGTTTCCCATCCCACGAGTGCGCGGTTAATTTTGTTCCTATTGCAACCATGAACGTTCCATCGACGGATTCAATCGCCGAGCAGGCCATTTTTGATGGTTTTTCGCATTTTAATTCGCCTCTCCACCGAACGCCGCCGTCGCGAGCGCGTTCCCACATGATTGCAAAGAGTAAGATTCGTCCTCGACAGGGAGTATCTTCGCCACCAGGCATGGCGGTACCAATAGCAAGCATAGAGAGTAGCGCGCCCGTAGATTGATCGCGAATTTGTACGTTCTTCACGCACAAAATATGTTCACCAGGTTCGACTGCTTTCTGCCACGCCGTCTCGAGCGTGCCCGGGACTAACAAACGGATGGCGAATTGTTGCACAACGTTGCCTTCCGACTTTGCTTTTTCCTTGCGAAATCGATACAACGCTCTCGCGTGCGAGTCTGTTTCGTCGATCTCGAAATCTTTCCACGGGACTGACGCGGAAGTCACCAAGGCGTACAACTTGAAATCGTTCATGTATGTAATCGCCCGCGGCGTACATCGAAGCGCGAGTTTACGCACCGGCCACTGAGCTTCGATGTGCATTTTACCTGGAAGACGACAAACGCGGATCCCACCTTCGTTCGTGGCTAAGATGAAACCTTTGGGACAGTTAACGTTGTGGAAGGGTGCAAACGCGATTCGCGCGCCGCCTTCACCTCGGGTTGGTAACGCGAGAACTCGTCCTCTGCGCACGATTAACCAGATCGGATTCAAACCGGAAACGAAGACGCCGGCGATACCTCTTCCGTCGCCGATGTTTTCAATTCTTGTCAAACGCGAGCCACCTTGGACGGAAACGTCGTTATTCGTGAGTTCACTCCCTGCAGTTTCGATTTCAATCGGTACGCGAGCGAAGCGGAGTTCGTTCGATGAAGGCGACTTGAACGCTTGGTACGCCAAGACTGAGCCGTCGGCGCGGAAACACGTCAAAAGTGGTCGTTCGTACGCCGCGTTGGCGAAAGCGTCGAGTCGAATGTCCGAGACGGTGTACTTTTCAACTTCGCACTCGTCGTTGAAATCAATGCTGTCGATGCCGGTAGAATTCGGTGCGAGTATTTCGCGACCATCCGAGACGCCGCCTGAGGACCAAAGCTTCTTCAAAGACGGAAGACTGTATAAAGCGAGAGTACCGTCTCTAGAGATGGTCGCAAAGACGACGTTGTTATTTTCCTTGCTCTCATCTTTTTCCTCGCGATCACCACAAGCGGTTCGCTCGAGCCAACCGGGTGCTCTGTTCAAACCACCACCACCACCACCGAAAGAGTCCGTGCAAGCTACTGAATCGTCGTACAATGTAAACGCCGTCACGTCGCTCCCCGTGTTCGAGTGATTGTCGGATGCGAACAACTCCCCAACCTTCTCTAGTAGTGTAAACGTATTCGTCTTCGAGTCTCCAAGAATAATTCTGATCGACCCATCCGAAAGTCTCAACGCAATCGCGTCGTTTTGAATAATCGCTAAAGTTATCTGCGCCCCCTCGCCGCCTTTTAAAAACGCTAAATCGATATCGTCCACCGCGAACTTCTTCCCTTTCCTCGTGAACCTGATCTTCGTTTTTGTCACTTGGGCGATCGCTCTTCCGTTGAATATTCTCTCACACGCCAGCGTCTCTTCGTCGACGATGAAATCAACCTCCTTGGAAACTTCTCTCAACTCCTCTCCGGTTTCTAAAACCATCGTCGTTTTCGTCGAAGATAAGGACAAGATTAAGTGTTCGTCAAACAGTTCGTCTTTGCGTTTCGGTCGAACGGTGCCATCGTTATCATCCTCGGTCCGAGTCGCCCAACATGCTCGCAATCCAGGCAAAGCGCCAGACTCGACCTCGGTGACGAGCTCCGGGGTGATGCCTCTGGTTAAAATCGCTAACGCGCCGTTCTTACCGTGGCCGCAAGCCGCGACGAGTTCCGTCCGCGGGTCGAGGTCCGTTCCGACTGGAGCGCTCGCACCAACAGTTAAATCAACAACAGGTGAGATGCAAAGCAAAGAATCTTTCACGGAAAACTTGTATTCAAACGTGTCGTCGCGGTCGACGTAAGACGCGAACGTTTTCGACTCGCCTCCGGCTGTCGTCGTCGTCGATTTATTTGCTCTTTCGTACTCGTTCAAACCGACACCGCCGGCAGCCTCTACGGATGTACCGTACAGCAGTGCTTCTAACTCTTCGGCTTCGTTCTTTTCCTTCTCTTCCTCTGTCGCTGGTTCTGGTGCGGGTGGAGGTG
>JACLAA010000166.1_pt1 | contig 51705 bp, 29 predicted proteins | sample 8027891 | NCBI WGS metagenome assembly JACLAA01 (sample SAMN15724900, study PRJNA655200) | protist metagenome | isolation source: fluorescence activated cell sorting (FACS) single amplified genomes of... | place: Spain: Blaines Bay Microbial Observatory, Mediterranean Sea | collected 2016-01-19 | reverse complement strand
CTAAAGCTACGCTTTGGTGATGCCTTACTCCATCATTGTGAAATTATGTTGCGTGATGTAGAAGATTCCACGAGGTTGAATCAACGAGCTCCCTGTGATTACCTTCGGGTCACCGTAATTTCTCAGGTATTTTGGCCTGAACTTTCTAATTGTGCGCTGACTATTCATCGGCTAGCTTCAGCGTGGCTTGCCGTTTTGCTGTCTGTCTGGCAGCCCAATAGGTATCTTGTTTAGATAGTGCAATTAGGCCTGTGAACTCTGCGCTAGAATCATTCGCCAACATGTACAACACGCTCAAAACTCCAAGAAAACTAGTTTGGTTGAAGGAGACAGGCCGCGCCCAATTAGAGCTCGATTTGGATTCTGGTGATAGAAAAGTTTTCGTTGTGTCTCCAATCCATGCTATTCTTATCTTGCATTTTCATGGATATGATAGTAGAAACTTACACGATCTAGCTTCCACAACTAGTTTACCTATCCACCGTGTGAAGAGTACCGTGGCTTTTTGGGTCAATCACGGGGTAATAGAAGAGCGATTATCAGGACTCTACTCTGTGTCGTCCCAATTTCAGCAGCATTCAAATTCTGACACTATTTCTGAAGAAAATGGTTCTGACCACACTGATCTTGCTAATCAAGGGGCGCATTATGATGACAATAAGAATTTCTTTTACCCATTCATTATTGGTGCTCTTTCGAATTTTGGCAAATTGACACTTCCAAGGCTCCACCGCCTACTTCGAAATATAATGCACAGCCAAAACACAGTCTATGACCTATCACCAAGGGAATTATCAAGAATCCTAGAATTACTTTGCGCGTCTCATAAAGTTGACTATTCTGGTGGACTTTACGGGCTTCCTCTCAACACGCCCAAGCCAGATAACTAGGTTAAGATAAGAGAGCGTGTCCTTTTGAACGTTAATTGACGCCAAAGTAACCCAAGATGTGAAGCTGAATACGCAAGAACAGACCGTCGGATACACTTATCGCCTTTCTAGAATTCTCCGTGGTTTGTGGCGGCCTCATAGACAGACCTACCTTGAGCAGTACGGGGACGCTTGTTCGTGGCCTGTCGGCATATCTCCCATCAAGCGCTAGTGGCACCAGTATTGCGGTCTGTCTACTGGCGGGTGCTGCTGCGCAGCACATAGAGAGAGAGAGGACTGCAAATGCCCTTTTCTAGTTTCCTAAACCCAACAATTGTTGCCCAAAGAGGCACCATGTGTCTGACTTGAAATTATCATCCCGATAGCGACTGCGATATAGCACTATGGGGCCCAGGGTAGGACGCAAGACCTTTTGGCGAGTGTTTGGTAAGTGTTTGGGCCCGAATCTGTGTTGACGTGAGTGTTTGGACGAAACTGCAAGTGTTTGGGCTGGTTCTAGTGGGTTCTACTACAAGTAGTAGGTCCAAAGGGGGCCCGGGCTAAAAGGAGTACAAACCAGAATATCCCGGCGTATAGGGCTGCGTTCGGCCTAAGGCACGTCGTTGGTGGCTATATGTTGCGGCGGTGGCAGGCTCAGGGGCGCTGATAGGGCCCGGGCCGGGGCAGTCGGCGCGCGTGCGGGTACTGCGGCGCGCAAGTGTTTTCAGCTAAATTCAAGTGTTTGGGCAAGTGTTTGGGACGTGTTGGCAAGTGTTTGGAGGCCTCTCGGAGGGGAGAAGTGAATGTTTGGTAAGTGTTGCGTCTACCTGACTTTGGGGCCTATGCCACACTAGGGCCTAATCTAGATGACCTGGCTAGGGAATTAATGTCCCGGAGCCCCAGAGATGATGCAAAAGAGATATGCTGACTTCCTGCGCAACTTTCGGGCAGACTCGGTCTTCAAGCAGAAAGCGGCGTCCGTGTACTACCATCTCCTATTGGCCTTTTAGGTATCGCGAACTATTGATACAACATCATCGGTCGCGACGGCGCCCATTATGATAGTCATGCTGAATTCACCAAACTTAGGCGCGGTGAGTTGACAATTACTGTGGAGCTTTCTGAACTGGGATTATTTGATGGGGCACTACTGACATCGCTTCAAAAGTCACCAGAGGATCAACTGGATCTTTTTGAAGCTGCGGCCAATGACGTGCTGCGTAGGGCAGTCCTTAGCAATACACCATGTTCGCCCCAGTGCAGAAAATTGACAGGTGTAAGTCATTCGCTTAGGTAATCGAAGTATTGGGGTGCAGATAGCACTGAAATCAACACAACTTGCAACCCCACTACGTTTACTTGCTGCAGACCACGTGGGGAAACTCATAAAGGTTTCAGGGATCATTGTTAGTGTGCATGCACCGTGGATTTGCGAACCAAATTTGGGGCAACTGACTACTTTTTATAGGTTCATCCAAGGTCAAATCGAAGGCAGCTCGAATTGAGATTCAGTGACAGACGTGTTTCTATTAAACATGGCACTTTGTTTGATGCATCATAATGTAGGTGCTCGCGTTGCGGAAAGCGAGATTCTCTGGACTGTAGAGGTACCTTCTCAACTGCATCGCTACCAAAAAAATGCAATAGTGTTAGTCAGACAGATTGTGGGTCTACCCCTTACGTAATCTTACCAGACGATTGTTCGTATGTGGAAATGTTTTGTTTGATTGGTGCTGCCTGAGCAGTCTACATCTAGGTACACAGATCAACAAACATTGAAGCTGCAGGAAGCACCAGAGACTGTCCCTGCGGGTGAGATGCCACGATCTACTCTTGTGGTGGTAGAAAGGGGCTTAGTCGACATTGCAGCTCCTGGAGCTCGAGTATCAATCCTTGGTGTTTTGTCTCTCTTTGAACGCGCAGACAAACCTCAGAATCCCGATGCTGCAGTTGCCGCAATTCGCTTGCCTTATATAAAGGTGGTAGGAATCGATTTCAACGTGGATGGTCATGGGAACAAATCTCGGCATTTTAGTCCTGCCGAGGAGGACCGCTTTGTGGAACTTTCGCGGCGGTCTGATATATACAGGCTTTTGGCTGCATCTATAGCTCCCAGTATTCAAGGTGAATATACTTTGGATATAAAAAAGGCGTTGGCGTGCCAGCTTATGGGTGGATGCAAGAAAACGCTGCCAGACGGGGTCAAGTTACGTGGTGACATTAATGTTTTGCTCCTGGGCGATCCTTCAACCGCCAAATCTCAGTTCCTAAAGTTTGTGGAGAAGGTTGCTCCCGTTGGTGTATATACATCTGGTAAGGGTTCTTCAGCTGCTGGTTTGACAGCATCAGTTATTCGAGATAAAAATCGAGAATTTTTCCTTGAAGGTGGCGCTATGGTTTTGGCGGATGGAGGTATATGCTGTATTGACGAATTCGATAAGATGCGCGAGACAGACCGAGTTGCAATTCACGAAGCTATGGAGCAGCAGACGATATCTATTGCTAAAGCTGGCATCACAACAGTGCTCAACTCTCGCACATCTGTTCTTGCTGCAGCTAATCCAGTATATGGTCGTTACGATGATCTTCGTTCTGCCGCAGAGAATATAGACATGATGTCAACGATTCTTTCGCGCTTTGACTGCATTTTCATTGTCAGAGACATCCGAGATGAAGGCCGCGACCTCTCCATAGCTAAGCACGTCATGGGCGTTCACATGAAGGCTTCAAACACAGCTGGAGTCGTTCAGGCTTCAGCAGACCCACAAACGAGTCTGAACAACGCAGCTGATAGCATTCTCGAGCTCAAGTTATTGAGGGATTATGTTGCTTACTGTCGCACAAAGTCCTCTCCGCGCCTGAATAGTGAAACAGCTGCATTTTTACAGGGTTTGATTTCACATGCAAGCAATAGTAATTTTTGATGTAGGCCTTGCTTTCATCAGAGTATGTTTCTATTCGCGAAGTTGTAAAACGGCAAGGGGACTGCGCCGGTGGACAAAGACACCAAGCTGCACATTGCAGTGTGCAAAATCGAAGGCAAAGATTATCTTTATGCCACCTTAGGTGCCCGTGACTGTACGTCAGCTAGAGGCACTTGTGCGAATCACCGAATCCTTGGCGAAGATGCGACTCGAAGCAACCGTGCAGTCCCGAGACGTCCACGAAGCACTTCGATTATTCAAGGTGTCGACCATGGCTGCTGCATCCGCTGCTCCACAGACGGTTGGAGTTGAGATGAGATTCCTTGGTGATGAGGAGCGTCTCCAAATTCAGAACGCGGAGCAATTTCTAAAGCAACGTGTGCCTGTTGGTACCGATGCCAAAATGTTGCTTGTTCTAGACGAAGGCGTTGCTCTTGGCCATGCTGATTTCGCATTGCGCCGGGCACTCAAAATCATGAGCAATCGCATGGAATTTACAGAGTTGGACAAAGGTCGACGTCTTCGCCGACTGAGGTAACGAAGGAATTTTGGCCAGAACGAGTGATGGCAATTATTACTGGACCCAATCCAAGTTGGACACTTCTGTCAACTGTTGGTTCTAGTTCATGGAACTATAATACTTCCTGCCGTCAGACTACATCAGGCAATAGCTTCTTCATGACTCGCAAGCCTGGACTATTTTGGAAGGTCTTTGATGCATTGAGGGTAGAAAAGAGAGACTTCAATCTTACATACTAGCCGCCGCCCGATTGCGTGCTACCGGGTTGACCGTCTATAATAACCGCCTTGGGGAGCACAAGGCAGAGCGCTGCTGCGCTGCACTGCAGGTCCGAGTCTAGGCTGCAGATCACCCGTGCCAGTCACTTGCCTGTGAACACCCCTCTTGTCACGGTAACCCCTCGGGAGACTCGGCGAGGGAGATCCGGGCTAAACTTGAATCATTAAACGGGTACACGGGCTGAATAAATAAGTAATATAAATAAATAATAAATAAAGGAAGACCTAAAAAAAGGAACATGCTCTAAGGGCCTTCTCCCTGCTCGGTCAGGATGCCCAACCGGACTGATAATACATAGTAGATTACATCATGATAGTCACGGTCACGGCGGTAACTTGAAGGCGCTTGTAAACTTGAAGAGCACTCAACTGTCTGGGCGGTTTTAAATACAAGCTAGTAAACCCTTTTTAGGCGAGCGGATGGGCGCATGCAGCCCGTCGAGCCTTGGTGCCCGTCGAGCCCTTGCCCATCCGGGTGCTCATGTGGGTATTAGCTGTGACTCGAAAGGCAGTAACAAAAGAGCATGGCAAAATTCGCTCCAGATTGGAAGTCGCTCGTGCCCATTCATGGTGGTGCCTTTCAGTGAAGTCCATCTAGCATCAATGTCAACGATGGTTCCCTCCAATACCTTCCAAGCAACAGCATGTTTGTTGCTGAGTGTCGACACATCGCCGTGTATCAGAAAATTCCACAAATGCCAACCCGCCTCGATGTCTCTGGCTATTTCTAGAACAGCTTTATAAGCCTCATCGTCTCGAGATGATGGGTATCTACGTTTATTAGGGACATAGAGAAGTTTACCCCCAAAATGTTTAAAGCTGCGAAAGTTAGTAGAGGCTTGGGCAAGAACAAAGCGCAGTCTAAGCATAAGGTATTCTAGATCCACATCAACAAAATCTTGCTCCTTGATGATTTGACTGCCTGCTTGTTTAATATTATCAACTTTCTTCTTTGTGCCAACAGCTTCGCTGGCAAAAAGTCCTGCTTCGCGAGCCAGCCCAAATTCCGGTTTAAATGGAAGTTCAGGCAATCGGTCCGTTGCTTTAGTCTTAGTAGCCCCGGCATCGTCGGTTGTTTGCAGACATGCAGCGTCTACTATTGCTCTGCGCACTGCAGCTGGGTGAAGCTTAGCAGTACATTTTATTGCGGAACCAATACGATCAATTTCAGCCTGGGCATGATGCATGGCTAGGGTCAACCGTCTAGCATGGATCTCGCGGTCTTTTAAACGAGTCGCTGCGCGACTAGCCCAATCACGCTCATCCTCCAGCTGCTTAAAAGCTTCTTCGCAAGTAACACCATAAAACTCGCCACGTGTCTCGAGCCTCTGTGCGTGGGCTTGTAACTCGGCTAAGGACCGCACAAGCTCGGCTCGCGTATACAATCCTTCGACACGACCATAGACGGCCTGGTGATGCCATCCACGCATAAACCTGAGCCTAAGTCGGCGATTTCGTGCGCATACATGTGCTGTCACGAGGCGATTCTGAGCTCTTCGACGGGAGCGTACTTTGCGGCTGTGCGTATACCAAGCTCGGAGGGGCCTACTGAGAAGCTGGTGACTTGTTTCCTGCCATATACTCACACTGAGTGATCTTAGCTTGCGCCGATGAGCAGCTGCCCTACGCCAGTGTGACCAGTGGGCGAGAAGGCTACGTTGAGCAGCACATGCTTGTAGTGCGTGCTGGGATGTCCGTGCCCTATAGTACGCATACCAGTGTTTCCAACAGGGCCCAACAATATGTTTGCGAATGAAAACCTGAGCAAACTGTTTGACAAGTTTTTGTGAGTATCGCGGCTGATAGCATCTTGGCTTGGGCCAACGAGCGCGATCAAGTGTGGCATTTGATGATGCATGCAGATGTTCTGTCCACGGGTAGAAAAAGTGGGAATACATCACTCTTCGATGATGCGTGCTGGCCAGTCGACGCATGGAGGCTTTGACTTTTAGCAATTGCTTCAATGCCCGAAAGTGATGGTGCAATCGCCACCAAACTTGTCTTTTTTTCGCAGCGTGGTGGATGGTCCGGCTCAGCTCAGATGCAATCATGTTGTTTGTAATAATAAGGCACCCTACTAGATTCCTTGCCAAAATGTTTTTTTCTCGGGTTTTGATGCGGTGACGAGCGGCACGGAGCATTTCAGTACGGCGGTGTTGGCAGCTTCGCTTTGAACGAGGCCCTTTGCAGTCGCAATACCAAGCTCTGAGAACAGTTCGCAACATTCGCGCTTCGCGTTTTGCGATTGCAGTAATAATGGCAGAGCTAATGTAGTTGACCTGCTCTCGTTTTGAAAGGGTCCCAGAATGCCATGCCTTGAAGCAACCCTGAACAAGTTTTACATTACGCTCAGTAGTGCAATCACGAGAAACTTCATCCATTTTCATCTGCCGAAGTACGTCCAAGCGCATGACTTTGTGGATACCTCCTATAACCCAATCACGCAGCTGCTGCAACACTGCGGCGCAGAGCATATCATGTTTTCGGCACAGCCAACCTCTAACAATTGTTTGAATTTGTACCACAGATTGCGTCCCTTGCTGCTGTTCCACAGGCTTGCTTTGTGCTTTGTCTAGCTTGAGTACAACATCGTCAATCTTTGACATTACTTTGCTCGACAAGCTATCTTGGCTCACTTTGTCAAGGCTTGTACCATCAGCCACTACCGAAATAAGTGACCATTGTTGATTAATCTTGTGCGCACGCGGCATCCCGGAGCTTTCACATCTCTCGCAGCTGCTTGCGCAAGCTACGGCCAACTCTACCTCAGCTACCTGGACCCGCTCGCTGAGGCAATTCATGTGTCTCAGAAGCGCCTCTACCTCCGCGTCCACTGTCGGCGTGAAATTGGGCATTATCCGGGCATCGTATCTTGACATTGTGCTGTCCGCTACCGTGGTACCTACCTACGGTACCGTACCGTAGGTACCACCTAAAGTACCTACGGTACGGTACGGTACCACGGTACCGAATAATATATATAGGGAGTCGTGAGGAGGGTCAAATTACAGAGGTCCTGTTGATGCTGTTTTTGGGTGTATAGTCGTGCCACTTATTGCTGCCGTTCGGGCCACCGTAGTGTCGGGGATCGTCGACTAACCCTGCGGCGGTCCCCGGCCCCCGCCGGGGCCCGCCGTCACGGTGGTTTCCGCACTAGCCTAGCTTGGGTGGTCAGAAATAGCTTGGGGCTGCGCACGAGACCAAAAACGTTTCGCGTTTAATCGAGTTTCACGGGTTTTTGAAAATACATCCGCGGGAAGCCGGGATTATTTTGAAACCCGTCTCCTGGCCCGTAAAATAGTCTCCTGTAGTCTCCTAGATTGTCTCCTGCTCGTAAAAAAATGGGTACTAGGTACCCCAGCTCCCATAGCTTTATCGACCGGACCAAGTTTCGACGAAATCGCCCGTGCGCGCGCAAAAGCGCCTTTCGCTCCGGTTTTTTTTGTTGAGGTCCGGCCTTTGGGTCGCAAACTCGGCTAGCCGCCGCGATATCCGCAGAGACGCCGCTCGCGTCGCGCACCGAGCTAGTTCCGCTAGTAGGTACGAGTGAAAATGAGTCCGCGTGTACGCAACGCCACCACTTGCGGCTTTACGAGCACATCTATACGCGCCGTGTGAGCGACCGACAGAGATGACTTGGGTCGGAGCACCGCCCGCCGCGACGTATGCGCGGCAGGAGTTTCGCCGTGCGCGGACCATTTCCGGTGATCTTGGCGACTCTGTCGGCTCCTAGCATCGCTTCCGCACCCATGTGCAGCATGTGCCGCTGCGGTTTCGCTTGTTCCGAAAACGTGCGCGACGCGTGCCGCACGCCGCCCGACGCGCCACTACCACTTCGACCTCGATGCGAAACGAGCGTTCCCGCTTACTCCCGAGGACGCCACTGCGGAGTCAGTTTCCCGATTTGGCGAAGAAGCTCGCCGCGCAGCTCAGGAGTCCGCTAAGGACAAATATTCCGGTTTTTGACCAGAGTTTCCTTCGCGCGCCCCCAGAGCTCTTGCGCGGCCCCCGCATGCTTCCCACTAGTACTGGCCCCTCGGACTCTGGTGCGTAAAGACCCCACCCCTCTTTTACGTCTTCAAAGGGGTACCACTCCTCTCTCCTACGTCGTTCGGGGTGCTACCCCTTTTTCCTCTCGAAAAAAGGAGAAAACGGGTTTTATCGAAAAGGGTGCGGGGTCTTTACCCGCCAGCCTCGGTCTCTACCCGCTTGGACGCGGGACGCGATGAACAGCTCCTGAAGGTAGACTTCAACTTGACATGGCAGAGACCAAGGAGGTGGAATTGGCTAAACGCGGAGTAGAGGCGTTTGTCGACCGTGCCAACGAACTTCACCATCAGGGTCGGCATGCGGAGGCACTGAAGCAACTCCAGGTATGAAGTCAGATCTATTTTTTTCAAATGGCTTTCGTAGCGCGCTCGCAAAATTTGTGAAAAGAAGCTCGGACCCCTGCATAATAGCACCGTCAAAGTTCTCTTTATTTTAAGCTCAATGCGGGAAATTGATGGTACCTTGCGTAAGCCAGCTGACATAAACTTGCACTTTACCTTTTTTGATAACACAATGGAAGAACCTCATTACCGAAATAACATCGATATTTCCCGGATTCTTCGCCGACGTGCTTACGTTGACGAACTGGGTGTACCAGCAGAGCTCGAATTTGATGAATTTGACGGCGAATCACGACACGTCTTGGGGTCCTATGGAGATGCTCCCGCGTGTTATGCGCGCTGGCGGGTGAATGATAATGCTGCCATCATTGATCGAGTCTGCACCTTGCATGCTTATCGCTATCGAGGCGTGGCTAGGAAATGCCTTCAGCATGTGGCGCATGATGTTTTGTGTTGTGCTTCTCGTTTAAAATTGACCTTACATGGATTAGTTTTACTTGTTCCACAGCAGCATTCTACCATACAACAAAAGCTGGCAGAGGCAAGTTTCATCTCCCTGGATGGGTCAGTCGGTCCTCTCTCTTGCGTGCGCATGTGCCTGCCAATTAGTCCAGAGGCCCCGCCCCGATTCCCTAGTCTGGGGCTTGTGGATATATAATAAGCACATGCTTCAAGGCGTGGGCCTGGGAAGGGCTTCCCCCTAGCCGGTTAATTCGTCGGAGTGACATTCTTCCTTACCTTCTCTTAGCTCTAATTAGAATGAATTAGCCTGCGACGCTTAAGGCTCCTTGGAGACTTCGAAATTTATAGGGGGGTCGAGCGCAATAGTCGACGTTGGCAGGTTTTGGCGCAATTGAGCGTACAGCCACACGCCGACCGATGGCGGCAAACTTTTGCTGAGGCGCAGCTTCCGTATGCTAAAATAATGGGTTGCGTGCAAAGTTTGGTGCATGCGGGCAGCCTCGCGCTGAAAAATCTGCTGCGACGCGGTATGAGGTCGAGATAAAACCCGCCCGAAAACCAATCTCTCCAACGGACGGGATAAATCGGCCTCTAATTATCCACTAATTATCTCCTATCGTTCCATATCTCTATAGGGCTGCTAGGGAATATCCGACTTCCGAGGCAAGCGGCGTGATGTGGAGCTTTGCCTCCCGGGCCTCCGTCTTCGATCATGATGATGATTTCCGAGTCACTTCAAGTTCAAGTTTCCATCTTGAGTCACGGTCACTTTTATTCCTCTGTAACGACCACTCTGAGTCACGCCTGCGGCGGTCTGGCCGAGACTATCATGATAAGTTCAAGTTTACTAGCCCCCGTGACTCCGAGTCTCACTGCCAGCCTGAGTGACAGGCCCGGGCTGCGCCGAGTCACGGTCACCGTGACTCAGAGGCTGGCATAGGCCCGGGCAGGCTACTCAGGCTACTACCAGATCATTCAAGTTTAGTCCGCTGGACGCCATGCTCCCACCGGGGCCTCCCCACCGGGGTATAGTTAGTATGAGTTGAAGCGCCAGTGGGGCTAACTGCGGTTATTGTGGCTTATCCTTGTACCGTATCTACGGTACCTACGGTACTGGTACCTACGGTACCTACGGTAATAATACGCCGGTATGACATGCTTCGAGATTTGTGCGGACAGCGTCGAACACACCGACGCCATCTGGCCTCGGAAGTGAGCACTGCTGAAAGTGGCTTTTTGCATCGGCACCGAGGTGTCAGGGAAAGAGCCTCTATCATTGCCTGGAATTTGGAATCCAGGAGTAACACCCGCCAATTGCAAAACGGAGAAAGCCGGTCGAGGGCGTACAAGCAAAAGCTTTCTGAAGTTAAAACAATAATAAACGATGCCACCTCGGAGGTGCTCGTGTGAGCCCATCCCGATTAGAATCTCAAGCATGTTTGGCATAGGTTGAGTATTACAATCCCACTGAAATTATTTTGAAAGACTATTCTTGGAGACGGCTGCGCGAATGGGATCGAGAACGGCGCATATACACAGAAGCTTTATCACTAGCTCAGAGCATGCCCTCCTGTGCAGAAACCAAGGCCACTGAAAAAGCCTTTAATGTTGATAGTGTGGTATCGCCAAGACGTCAGGGGCAGATGGCAGCTTTGCAAGTACAGATTGGACTTCGCAGAGAAGTTGCCGAGAGGTAGTACTTTGCAACTTGTGGCCGTATTTACTGATCAAATGCATAGGTACAGTCTGGTCAATACGTTATGTCAGGCCAAACAGTCAACTTGTGGTGCGGTGATTCATGCCAGGTCCGAGATGAAAGACCTTATTTGGCATCATGATGGAGAGGAAGATGAAATGAGCAGTAAAGAGTTGAATAAAACCAATCTCAATCGAGTTTGGATTATTGGGGTACCAGTAGTCACAACGCCAAACCACGCCTTGGGTCTGCTACTCAGTGTTTGAAAGATAAGGATCTTAAGATGATATCACGACAAGCATAGGGGGGGTGTGCTATCATGGGGCATTTGTCACTGGCAAGTCGCTGCACGAGGAGCATTGGATAGATCTCGGTGGTGGTGCTCTTAAGAAGCAAGGTTTCTGTCTTGCCCAGAGGGATGTAACATTGCCGTCGAATGCAAAAGCTGACGCGGCGCTTACAGAGTACACTGTAAGTGGTTCTAGGACTCGTGCTGTCAATGGAAAGTACAGGTTTGCAGGTTATTCGGACGAAGTCCCCTATTTTACTAACGAAAATAACATCTCAATATTCATGGCAGTGCCTAAAGGGGACGCCAAGTTTTCAATTTTTGCCAGAGGCCTTGGTGCGCTGACAGCAGGATTCCAGGTTGGGTCGGGCAATCAGTTCAGTAAGTCAGAGGGTAGTCGCATCGATGGGGATGTAGGAAAGCATCTTTTGGAGCTTAATGCCACTGGCGTATCAAAAATTACATGCCAGGCAACAGGAGCTATTTCAGCAGTCGTCAAACTTCAAAGTCGACACCCTGCAAATAACCTAATTGGCTTGCGTGAATATTCAAAACTGGCGACCCTCGGATCTGAAATCGATCGTAACATGGCATTTGTGAGTGCAGGTAATGTCCCACCTTTGTGTCTAGATTGGGTGCTGCTAACATGTCCTAGGCGTTTGACGAAGTGTAGACGACGCCACTACTATGTTTCCCAGACAGAACGAGACGGGTGGGTCGAAAGGCGCGGGCAATGTAGGCAGACTTTGGACCTAAAGGTTCTTCGTTGCATCCTTCGACGCGAAGCCCTACTAGAAAACCTCCACACGGTTGCATTTGAAACCAAGAAATCCTATCTGGAATTTCACGGTAGCACACGGGGTCTGCTCGCGTCCATGTTAGTCCTTCTTGACCAGCTACGTGTGGCCGGAGTTGAATGTGCGGAAAGTATAGCCTTGTGGAGTAAGCATTGTGGCCTAAGAAACTGCGACGCTCTCGGTGTACATCAGAAAGGCAGATGGATAGCTACAATCGAATCTGAGGGGCATCGGCTGTGGGGCGAGGTTCCAGCTGTCCATTCAAAGTTTAGAAGATATCAGAGAGACGCACTACCGCCAAAGCGCGCACGAATTACTAAATTTCTTGGTATATATGATCGCCGCGAGGCTGCCATTCAAGCTCACGAAGCTGCAAGGCCAAGGGTTGCTATAGAACAACGCATGTTGATCAATGAGCTTCCAGCATTTGCAGAAAGGGTCTGCTGCAATGATGTTCATGTCATTGAGAGTAGAGGCTCCAAGCCATTGGATCAGCTGGAAGCTATTGTCTGCACATGTGTGCCAAAAAGAGATCTTTCACGTGCCTACTTTTATGAAGGACGCAATTACCTCGTCAAGATGAATAAAGATCTCGATTGGCTAGATGAGTTTGCTCCCCTTCGCTTTTATCTAGGCTCAAACTTCTCATTTAAAAACAATCCGTTGGTGCTCACAGCTGAGTTTAAGCGGATGATGCATCTAAATTCTCGTGGACTGTCGATTGTTCAAAATAGAAAAGTCGCCATTTGTGAAGCAGAAAACATGTTTGGGCATCCATCCGGGTTTGTCACTCGTCACATTGGAGGTGCTCTGATTTCCTGGAAAGGTGCAACAAAGCTAGGATGTACCTTTGAGGCTCCAACACCGTGTTTTTGGTCGTATTAATCCTTTCCTGTAAATTGCTCAATTGTAGGGCAACGATATGCAAAGGTCGTCTTCGCATGTGCTAGATGGGGTGCGCATACTGCGAGCTAACAAAGTCATCAACGAGAGTCATGAGTTACCAACCAGGCTTGTGGATGGTAAATCACATATGGAGAGTCATCACTCAGATCGGCAAATATGGGCGCAATATCAACAATTGCAGGCTAAGTTGATCATGCCGCAGGCACGAAGTCCAGTAAAGGCACTCCTCAATGGTTTGTTCTGTCGTGCCGACTGGGGCAAATGGAAAGGAGTAGGGATGATGGGGCAAGCAACCCGCACATACTGGATGCGAAGGCGCCTGAGTGAAGATAATGAGCGTCGCAAAGGCAAGCGCGAGCTCATAGCTACAAATTTGCGTAAACAAGCATCACGTGGCCTATTGCGAATCCAACCGAACAGTTTGACTACATTACTAAATCAAGTGTCCACAACGCGAGGGGCTGGCAGGATTACTCTCGATGCACATCGGGCTAGAATGCTCCTGGAATGCCACGGTAGCGCAGAAGACTGCACCAAAGTCCTGCAACGTTATGCAAGAGGCATCCATAGTCGATATCTATTTGAGAAACGCAAATTAGAAATCAACTTATCCCTCACAAAACAATGTCAGCAGCGTGACATGTATCTAGGAGTTGCCAAAACTTTTGTTAAAGTCCTGCTGGAAACTGCAACGCCGTGTCTGGCACGTAAACTCATAAAACCGGCACATATTTCAATTAGAATTTTGAATGGATGTCACTACTTTCTTCTAGTCTACAATCTAAAGCCTCAGCGCATCCAAACGCAGCCTAGGCACACATGGTATCATCATCATCCATTCATTAAACGCGCTGTGCCGATCTTTGGGCATGGTGCTTCAGGCAAAGGGGCCGGTCATGATTCGGTGGAGCAGGTCAGGCAATGCCGACTGTGGACATTTCCTCAGGACAGATTGCTCATAACGAGTTTCAACCCCCGAAACCAGGAGACTAATGCCAAGGAGGTAGATAGATCGGACCTCTTGGCACAGTTCAATCGTGCACAGGCAGGGAGACTCATACCCCCTTCCAGTGCAACCGCGAATCTCAAATCCAAGATGTGTACACAAATCATGCTTGATGAAACCAGCAACTCATTTTTTCCTCATCAGGGCCTTGTGAATAATGACATGTCCTGCTTTAGAGAGAAACTACATAGTGCAGCAGCGCACGAACGTATACATAAACATTCGTGGATCAAATCAGTGATTGATGCTACTGCAGCTGCTGATCGTCACAAAGTAGCAAGACTGCGATTTGAGAAGTTCGCAATGGCCCACGAGGAGGTGGTAATGCGGCGGTACCTATTGAGCTCCACCCCAAGCAGGCGGTGTCTTGACTAGTTTGTGCACATATTATCGCATGCGGGTAGGTTTTTGAACAAGATGTTGTATTTGGAAGCCATTGCGGACTCTAGAAATGCTTTAGCCTGGTCTTCTACCGAAACCATAGCATTCGATGCAATTGATGCTGTGTCGAGTGATTGGCGCCAATCCCAGGATCTATTTGAAAATGGCTCTGAATGGAAGGCCTTGCGCATAAAAAGAGTCACTAGAGTGCAAGAAGAGATATTGCAAAGAGACCAAGCCACCAAACGACTAATCATGTGCGCATCTCGTGCAGAAATTGCATTACATTTGGTTGAAGAAACTGTGCAAAAAACTCAGATGGAGCGTGCCAGGGAGGTTCATGAGCGTGCTGCATTGCTTTGCGAGGAGATGCACGCTGCAGCTGTGTGTGCGAGTATGCGAAACACCTTTACCGTGAAATTACTACTTAGTCGCTTGACGCTCCGAGGAGTTGCCGCTGTAGGCCTCTGGCGTGCCCGCTGGAACCTAAGGTGGCGAAAACCGGAATGCATTTGGAATACTGTAGATCGATGTGTAAAACTTGTGAGGATGCCTCACCCAGGGCCAGTCTCTTCGAACATATCGTCCAATTTATTCGCAGCTGGCCACATCAACACTGCGCAATCTACTGCTAACCGATTTATCATCGTGCTGACACAAGACCCAAACTCAAGCACTCTTCTGCTTGTTGGCGAAAGTCCCTCTCGCTCTCTTCAGCGTTTCGAGGTTTTGATTAGACCTTCAGAGCTTCAAAGCATCATCGGAACAGAGATGCCTAGTCTGGTGAGACTATATTGCGAATTTGGCCAGGTAACGCCCTCTACTGCGTTTAAGAATAGCACGCTCACAAAAAATGCAATAGCGAGACTTAAAACTGCCCAACAAGTTTCGAGTATACTCTGTTCCCAGCTGCATTTTGATGCATTCACAGGTCTGCCCTGCGTGGGGAAAGTTTGGTATGCACGCCGACGTGATTTACTTTTGCGACAACTATATCATGGTGGCAGTTTAGGAAACGTTGAAGACTCGAGCGACGATTTTCGCGTCGTTTTGGAGGGAAAGGAATGGGCTCGTATCGTTGAGTTCGCACAACCTTGTGGACGTTGGTGGTTAGATGCCTTGGTTGCAAAACGCTCCTTCCAACGTGGTGTGCTTGTTCTTGATCCCGTGTTTGATTCTGAATTTAGCTGTAAGAAGTACTTCTCAGGTCTTTCGAGGGACTTGTCGTGTAGCAAATCGCAGTTTGAATATTATTGTCTACGATGCATGGGGCGATTTGCGCTTTGAGAGCTATGACTCTGTGGCAGCGTGCCATCATTCCCTAATTGTTACACTTCCGGCAATTGTACGAGGCCTCGTGGCGGAAGCAGAGTTCATTCTGCTTGCACAGCTGCTCTATGCGGTCACTGTTTGTACTTACCCCTCAAAGCTCATTCACACCCTAGCTGGGCGTCTGGATCTCGTGTTACCAGGAGAAGATAGAGATTCTATTGATATCCTAGATTCTTTGCACTTCGTCAGACCCACACGTAGGTGGTGGTGGCGTGCACCGTTGGCTCATGAAAGACCCCGAATGATTTTTCATGAGGTGACAATGACAAAGTTTCGTGGACCTGCATTCACAGAGGAAATAAAAGTCTCCGCTTGTCCTGCTCACATTGCACTGTTTGCGGACGGTGCGGGCAATTGGCGAATTGCACTGATTCCCAGTCCAAACGCTCTGGCAGACTCGCAGACACTGTTTCTTGACATACCGGGCCACATGCTCATTGTACTGCTACGGCACTTGATCAGTGGCCAGGAGAAGCTCAATCTGAGCAAGCACGGTGCTCCACACATTGTACAGAGCACAATTAACAACATCACTTCTGGACTCAGTTTCCCAAGCTCAAATCACCACGCGGACTTATGGGAATTTATCAAATTACGGATTGAAATCACAGATGAAGACTCAGCCCATAGAAGACCTCCTGGATTCTGCCGCTCACGACGCAAGCGCAGCGCTTGTTTGGCAAACAAGGCGCTAGCAAGATTCGAGAGGTGGATAAATAGAGAGGATTCTATAATGCATCCAACAACCACGTCGAGGATGATCCGCGATGCACATGAAACTCTCATAGCAATCGATGCTAAGACCAGTTCGATAGAATCCTATAAATCACTCGCCTTGACCCCGTTACCCTGCGACAATAGTCACGCTCATATTGAACACTCATCCCCGTGGCTACGGAAACCAGTGTTGCCTCAACTTGCGCCTGTGCCGTTTGAGACCCACACTGTACAGATAAGTCTTGACGATCATGGAGACTTTGCCATCAGAGTAGTACGCGCACAATTTAAGGAAGTAGTCTCTCGCATAGTTGGAGCTGAAAATCAGCAAATGGTCACAGAAAACAAATCCTCCCTGAATGCGAGGGGTGCCTGTGCTCGCGATCAAGCCAGGACGTGTCTCGCAAATAAACTGGCGCAGGCTAGAATTAACATAACCAAGAGCACAGTCGGTAGATTCAGTAAAAAAAGTGCGTTCATTGTGAGCAAAATCATTGGACTTAGGCGCTGGCATGGTTTGCAAATTCGGCATATCAAGCACATGAGGTGGTTGGCGAGAGTAGCAGTCACGGTTGCACTACCACGCCTATGCATTGTGCTTGGAGAAAGCAGCAGATGTCACTTGACGCTACCATCTGATACATGGCGCGACATTGCATGGAATAATAATGATACAGATCGGACGAGATTGCAAACAGCACTCAGTGTAAAAGTCATGTCACCAAAGAGGTCCTGCTCCTACTGGTATCAAATTTCTCACTCGATACTCATTGCGCGCTGCGTAGTCTCCATTCCTGTATGCCAAGGATCCCGTTTGGGGACAGACAGAGTAACATCATTTCTCACGTTTTAGTTCATAGTGTGCCTGTTGTGTAAGGTCATAACTACGTCCAAGAATGCCTGGGGCGGTGCAATAAAAAAACAAGCTCGCGGACCATGGATTGTTTCTGTCCTGCTCCAGGAAACAACACTGCAATTTCTAGCTTACAATCCGTGTTCGAGTAGCCAATTGACTACTAGAGTATCCGCACTTGACTATCTGCCTGTCTCAAAAACAATCATTCAGATGCTTCGTTGTGATTCTGCACTACTCCCGCCTGAAACAACCTGGGAACCTTCAAGGTGGTGGCTGCCTGCAATCTTGGCACGTGCGGTACAAAATGCAAGTACGTCGACTTTAAGTAGCCTGGCTTCCGTTGCAGCATCGTTGGCAGTGAATGACGCCGCCAGACATGTCACATGCTGCATCACATGGACCGAAAGTGAAGTTCCTATTGCAGCCAAGAAAATGCAAAATCGCCTCAGTGTCGCATTTGGACTCCAAAGACGCGGAATCATTGCTGCAATTGCACCTGTAGCTGGAACTCGCTCTTTCTGCCAAGTGAAAAACGCAGAAGGCATGGAACTGACACGTGCAAACTTCGTCACTCTTCATTTTAGTGCCGATTCAGATACTCCGCTCTTGCCACGGCTTCTTCACCTCTCAAAAAGAAAGGATGATGTAATAAGAAAGCTGATTCAGGCCCCAATTGGAACGCCATTGCGTAAGGTTGTTCTCAAAGAGGCCAGAGGCGATAGCGTCCTGTGGCCCGAGAAAGTTGTTATCTGTTTTGCTGACATTGCCTCTTGCTCAAAGTTTTCTTTAAAATGCACCCGTGTAAATGTACGCGCGACAGCAATACTACGAGAACATTCAGCCGGAGGATTAGTGCAAACCGTCTACGGGACGGCGCTCTGGATGAGTCCAATTCAAAACGTAGCAACACATCCAAACGAGACAAATAAGACTAGTGGCCTGATGATCGCACATACTCTGGCATCGCAAGACGCCGACGCAACGGCAGCACGTAAGGCAAATTGTAGGGCCAAAAATCATATTAAAGCCACACGCCTCGACCAAGTTAACATAGCAAAAAATCAGTGGCGTGATGTGGCGGAGCGACGTTTGTTGGCTTTGTTACCATGGATGGAGCGAGCAAGTCGAGTGACTAAAGGGTCTGGCGGGTTGGTGAGATGCCATCACCCTCACACGATAACATGCCTAAGTACTCTCCAAGTACATGCAGAGGCTTCACTGCAGAGAGCACATGGGGATGTCTTCGACGCTGTGACATCAATGATACGTAATTGACGCATCCGCGCCTGATTTAGTTTACAATGACCAATTTTACGTGTACTGGCAGGATCATCATCGAGCGACGGCACGAGAGCAAAAGAGGATGTTTCAGGAGGCAATTTACAACTTTGGAACTTGTGGCGTGGACTCGTGCTAACGCATGCATGTCAGTGTGCGCTACCTTTTGCCACATGTGCGGTTCCATACTGTACACTTGCTCGTGCTCTTGTTCTTGCTTCAGAGGATCCACAAGCAGAAAACCATTTCGTCCCTATTTAAGTTCTCTGTAGAGGAGTCGCGGCTGTGTCAATATTAATATCCGCCTGCCCCTTGTTTCCTCCAAATTCCCCATTGGAAATATTTTTTATCGGAATTGTCGCTTAAGGTCAAAATGAAGCACACCGTGCCAACCCTATTGGAGGTAGTTGGGAGTTCAAACAACTCGCAATGGGGAACTAAGGTCAGCCAGCAAATTGACATGCTCTTAGCTTCGGAAGTGACTCCAGATGGACGATTAAAAGTCGATTCAACAACTAGTCAACTCAGGATAGCCGATGAGCACGATACGTCAACGGCCTCATCCACGCGGCGCAAGATAATTCTATCGGCCGAACAGAGATATTCGAGGCCGGAGTACCGGCGCGTGTGTGCATACCAGAATGAATTGGACATAGAGACAGAGCTTGACCCAAGGAGACATACGCCTCTTCGTGATTGTCTGAGAGCAATTGAAGAAGGACATGCAGCCAGCGCCCCTGCGAAGCAAGAAACTCTGGTGTTTTCCAGAATTGCTATTCCAAGGTTCTTAGCGGCTGCTCTGCTTTGTCATCATAGGGAATTTGATGCTCTAGGCACACCAGCTGGAGCTACCTTCAGATCGGTTAGTGACCTAAAGTTTTGTGGAAACAGCTCTTTCTTTACCTGGCTGCTTGGCCGCCTTCGTCTCGACTACCGAATTGACAGAAAAACCGCGGATCTCAAGTTCAACTTGGAACACGGACGAGCTGCACTGAGCCTTTCTGGGGAACTTTGCTTGCTTCGTATACTACAGTATGTGCCAAATCAAAGAAAACCCCGGAAAGTACACACAAATATACTAACAACAGATCAAGCTGATGAAAAGATAGATCTAAATCTAACGCCGTTTGAAAACAAACCGGGCAGGAAGCTCATTCTTGATGTTTATTCAACAACTTCATCTAGTTGTGGCACACTTATGGTCACCAGACACATGATATGTGCAGCCATGCCGCTGCGGGGAGACCGTTGCGTTCAACGGGCTGCATGGTTGCTTTATCTCAACAGCGATGCCGATCTAGCTGACTGGCTACTTCGCCATGCTTCGGTAGTTTTAAAGCGCCAGGGTAGCATAGTCAGTTTTACAAGTCGCCGATGTTTCGTTGCTGTGATAACCATGTTCCTACCAAATAGACAATCAACCGCACGACTTCTGAAAACGGAAATGCCGGGCGGTGTTAGACACCATGAAGAATGGGAAACGAAGTATTCAGGTTTTCCTACACAGACCACACGAGCCCTTCGCTTGGCTTCCGGAAGGAAGGGCTTGGCACTCTACCGGCGTGGTAAGGCCCCTGTCTACGCACACATCACAACCAGTGAATGGGCTTTAATGACATCCACGGACAAAACAAAGTGACCGTGACCTTGAAACTGGGGCGCTGCCTCTGTGTTCTTCTTAACCGCCCCTTCCCGCTCGACCTGCTTGCTCGCCAAACTGGACGTCCAAAAGCGTCCGGAAGAACCCAGCAGGGGGTTCCATGGCACCGCAGGCTATGACCACCTTTACTTCGACCTGAGGTTGACGTTAGGGACAATTGAAGCTAGACTTACTGCTATTGATGATGATAATTAAACTTGGTGCCTGCAGGCTCGGAGGTCCACCAGTGCGCGCCGGCTACCATGCGGGTTTTCTTTCATACCCATGCCTTAGACTAGCGCATATGGCAATCTAATCGTCCTCGGATTCACTTTCGTCTGACGCCGAGTCCCCAATAGAGTGGTCGTCAAAGCTTCATTCAGGTCACAACTCGTGCAGCGGCCCCGCGCTGCGTTGATGATCGCGGGTCATATTGCGGGCATTAGCGACGGCCACAACAATACAATAAGGGCACCATGAGCCACCACGAAAGATGACGTAAAGATCCACATCATCCCGCTGCCCAGCTGGTGATAAAAAAAAGGGATTTGTGATCAGAATAGGCCGAATCCAGTGTCAAGGGGCCCCCCTAATCTGAGATTCGAGTTCCTAGCCTCTTTGTCGGGGGCGATTTTGGCTGCGGGGTCCAAAAGAGTCCCTTTGTACGCGCCGAGACCGGGCTGGGGGGAGGGGGTCACTTTCGCGGCGAGACGCGGTCGCGAAGTTGCCCTCTGGGGCCTAACGTGCGGGTATTTCAGGAGCCTTGGGCTAGATCCTGGGCTGAAAATCAAAACTCGCTTCTATGCTGGTAATTTGGTCTCCCAGGGGCCCTCTGGTACCTATGGCGTGGGGTGGATGCGTAGGCCATATAGGTACCGGCAGCCATGGGCCGGGTACCCGATGGGCTGCCACATAGGTCGCCTGACGCGGCACGAAAACTGGCGCGACCTTCGCAGGCCACTAAAATTTCCAAACCTAATCGTTTCGCTTACCCGTTTCGGTCACGTCATAGAGGGGAATGTGGGTCCCCTATTCTCAATTTTTGTCCGGCCAAGACGCCTAGTTATAGAGATAGGGCAAATTTGGGGCTGGGTGATCCGCCCCGTGTCACCCTCTACTGTCACCCACCCACTAGGGTGGTGGTGAATATAGGTTTCTGTCATAGCGGACCAGAGGATGATTTTTGCACTAAGTGAATTTTTTTATGGGGCTCAGCAACGAAGTAGCAGAGAAATATAACGATTCTGAAGGGTGTTTTCTAATAAATGGGGTTTTGTTCCACTTGAGTCCATGGACATAGCTTTACCTTTCGAACAAATTGGTTCCAGTCCACCTTGTTGGCAATTGAGTTATTCACTTGAAGAAGCTCCCACTTTTGCACAGGACTTCCAGTGACAACACAGGTAGGAAGATCAGAGGCATAAAGCCCGGCGTAAACTGTACCAAGTGACAACTTGCTTCCGGGGAGCTGCTGATCGATGGATTTATCCATACATGTTGACAAGACCCAATCCCTAATTTCTTCACGGTCCTCCTCCTCTACTAAATACTGCTTTGAAGGCAAATCAAAAGGAAACGGAATATTTGTCGCATCTGCAAAGTCAGCATTGTCAATGTTGTCAATACTTTCTTCGTCAATTGCCTCAGTAAGATCAATGTATCGATTTAGAAGCAAAAAAGCCAAATTATCGTGCCCTTGGTCGCGCGCTATTGTGCCAGCCAAATAGAATACTTTGTCGATGGGGATGATGCCCGCATATCGGATCAATGTCACAGAAATTTTTAGTGCGATGCCTTTCAGACCATGTTGCATGCATGTGAGATATAAATTGTAGTAGTGAGTCGCCATCAGAAGCTGCTCAAAACCATCAGAAGTATGGACGCCGAGAGCATCATGTTGAGTTTCCTTATTTGAACGTCCTAGGTCAAAGAGCACATTGCGCAGTTCGGACACCAAAGTTTTGTGGTGCTTTTGATCCAAGTGAACTTGTGAGTGATCTTGACCAAGCACAGCCACGACCAATGCACGATACATCTTCATGTTTGAACCGGGGGGGGGGGGGCCCCATGTTGGTTTAACGTACGAACAGCCATTATTAAATTTGTCCCATCCGAAGTAATCTGGGCAGCCTGTAATCCAGCGTATTTAGCACGCACAGAAAAGTTAAAACCCTCGTAGTCTATCTTTTGCCAAAGCTTGTCCCACTCCCTGCGTTCAACCAAAATATCCATTGCAGCTGCTCTGTGCCCAAGTTCAAAAAGCCCATCTGTGTCTTCAGCAGAACGGAGGGCAGCTTGATAGGCGAGATCAACCTCAGCCTCAAACTCACTAGAACCTATCGCCAATTCCCGAGCTTTCGCCCAGCAACGGCCTTCAATGGCACATTCAATCGCCCCGCGTAGATCGTTAGACTCTCGTAGGAGCTCAGCCGCTGTTTCGTGGCGTCCTATTTCCCTTAATCTGCGAGAGACGTCGGCCACTATATCATGGCATCTATTTGTCGGCATGTGTTGCCGTGCAACCGCAACAGCACAGTACCATATTTCTTCCAAGTCGCCTGGGTCTTTGATGAGTTCTTGCCGAGCATTTAAATAAGCATCTACGGCACTATCCCACTGCCCTTTTTGTTCCAGTTGCTGACCAGTGCTGATGAAATTTATCTTCGAGCCGCCAGTTCCACGTCGGGCTTCAGCTTGTGAGTATGCCAGTGAAACGTTGGAGAGCATATGTGGTAGGTGACGCTCAGCGAGAGCCAGTGCTTCCACCCACATGCCCGCATCTTTATACATTGAGAGCGCCAACTCTGGCTTGGCAGCTAACAGGAATAACTCTTCCGCATGCTGATATTTGCCAGCATCGACCTTTACGCGCGCTTGTGAAATGTATATGTCCGAAGCTGCTGTTGGGTCATATGTATTTGCCACTGCCAGCGCATCAGACCATGCCTGCTGATGAATGTACATATCGACTGCTTCTCTTGGCTTTCTTGCCTGAATGAATTCTAACTCTGCTTCTTTGTAACGTTCTTCGTCTTCAAGATAAAGTGCGTGCTTAAGATGTACATCAGATAGCTTTTCAGGACAAGCTGAGCGAGCTAGTTCAAACGCGTGGTCAAAAGCTCCCGACTCTACAGCATAGTCGATTGCTGGTTCAATCAGACCCTGTTTTGTCAGAAGTTTGGCTCCAGCATCGCCGCCAAGGGATAGCGCCCAAGCATAAGCAACTCGCTTCGAGGCATTCGGTCCACCGTGCATTGTAGCAACTCGCATAGCTTCCTCCCAGATATCATTTGTTCGATACATATTCACTGCAGACAGCCATTCATTAGCTTCACAGTAATGATGCTCAGCATCGCGTAGATTCCCTTCAGACTCCAGGTGTTGTGCAAGATATTGATGTGTTTCCTTTAGAAGCTCCTGTCGATGCTTTTCAACTAGCTGAACCATAGCATCGTATTTGCGCTGCTTTTTGTACATGTTAATTGCAAGGTCTGGTTCGTCAATTGTCAAATATAGCTTCTCCGCATCCTTAAGATTTCCTTCTGCTTCGAGATGTTGCGCCTGGGAAATATACAGGAGGCTTACTTCACGCGGCTCCATGTAAGATGAAGCTATTTTATGAGCGCAGTCCCACAGGTTGACCCGTGTGTACATTTCAACCGCTTTCTCTGGTGCTCCAGCAGCAACATAGAAGCGCTCAGCCTCACGCGTATCATCAATATCTTCATAATGGTGAGCAAGCCGGCAAAGATACGGCTGTGCCATGCTACATTCAACGCTCTCCAGCAATTGTATGGCTCTGGTCCATTGTCGACAAGTTAGGGCGGCTTCAATTGCCTTGGAGGACAAGGACGCCTCTATATAATGATTTATAGCCATGTCCACCTGATTGTTCTCAATTAAGTAGTCACCCCAGCGCTCATGAAGCTCAACAACTCGCCCAGGAAAATGTTTCCGAGCGAGCTCCACAGCTTTGCGAAATGAAGATCCTTTTAAGAAAGCATCCATCGCCCGCTGGAGCTGATCCGCAAATTGATAAAATTCCCCAGCTTGTTCATACAATCCACCCGATGTAAACGATGCTGCTACTTGTTCTACTATTGCTGGCGAATTGTCGACGTTGTTGTGTTTTATCAAACGCACAGCATGGCTCGGCATACCACCTTGAAGATACAACTCGATCGCTGGCAGGAATTCGCCTCCTGCCTCCTTCAGATATGCAGCTTTTGACACTTGATTCGAATCTAGCAAATACTGAAAATGATCGAGTTGCATTTTCATGGCATCGGGATGCTTCCTTTCTTTTGCAATCGCAACAGCACGATCTAAATTATGTAACTGGTGGTGCATGCGAATGGCCTCAGTCACATTGCCTTGCAACAGAAGTATGTTTTCAGCTGCTCTTCCATCTTTTTGGAGTAGCGCGTGCCGTGATCGGACAAGGAAATAATCTAGTCCCATAGCGTTTTTGCGAACTAATTTATTAAGCCGGTGTAAATACCGTGCTCTCCCAACGTTTCCTAGTGCCGCGGCGCAGCGATGGGCGACGAGTAAGTTGTTTCCCGAGAATGCTATCTCTTCGAGTTTCTTCCACATACCCTCCGCCTCAGGAGAACGCTCTAGAATTTCCAGGATGTCAGCCGCACGATCATAAGCATGATCGTCAATTGCCGAGCCAAATTCAATGAGTGCCTCATCGAGCAGGTAGGAGGCTGTTGAGAGGAGCTCATCAACAATCACTTCAGTGCGACCGTTCGCGCGCTCTATGTCCACCACACGGCCTTTTATTTGATGAACAGTCACCTGATCTGGAGTATGGATATTATACCAGACGCACAAACTACCACGATTCTGTGCGACCACGACATCAGAGTGCGGGACCCATTGTACATATGTACAGTAGGTCAATAACGTCGTACGCGCTTGTGTTCTGACGTCATAGAGGTGCAACTGCCGGCGCCTATCCCGAAATAAAAGCAAGTTTGCACGGCCATTCAATTCAAGCCAATCAATTTTGGAATTTTGAGAAACTGTTGATGAACTCCCAGTGACGAGATCCTTTATGTTAATCGTTTGAGCGTCGAGAAGGTAAGCCATCTTTTTGCTATTAGCGAAATCATCGTCAGCTCGTGTTGGTTGAGGTTCGTTCATTCTCACTGATAGTAGATGTCCCGAAATGTAATCTGTTCTGACAGTGCCACATGCCTCATTGCAACCGTACTCAACGAGTGTTAACTCGCCAGCATGATATACAATGCAGCATGCAGGGTTGTCGAATACAAATTTTTCGTTCCCACCATTTTCCCAGGATATTTCAGACAATTTGTAAGTCGCCAGGTCACCAAGCAGCAGGGTTTCTGTTGTTGACGAGCTATCCCTGGTGTTGGCAACAACGTAGCGATCCTGGTATATGTTTATTTTTGTAACTTCACATCCATATACTGATTTAAGTACAATGCGCCTGCCCGTCTCGAGCTGTTTTACGATGACTTGTGACAAAGAAGAATAGGTAAATTCGAATTTATTCTTGAACTGATATCGCCGTACGCATGCATCATAGAGGTCGAGAGAACCAAAAAGAGAACCAACTGCAAGCCGCCCGCCGTCATGCTTCCATGCTAATGAAGTAATTGCATACAAATTTTGTATGTGCTTGGGGCCGATCTCTTCCCAAGAGTCTTGACGTTGATTGTACGTATACGAGTAAAACGAATTCCAGTTACCAAGCACAACGGTGTCTCCTGTGGGATTAAAGCACGCAACTGTAAATTCACCCCTTGTTTTTGCTTCTGGTGTCGCGGATACTTCCAAATTGGCTCTCTCTGAAGGAACTGTAGAATCAAATCGCCTTTCAACTTCCCCTGTCTCATTATAGAAGACAACAGCACCGTCATTGCCAGCGACAACTATCGAGTGACCCCAGGCTAATGCATACGGTACACACCTACAGCCTCGACTCAAGAATTTAAGTAGCTAGACACAGGCTATTTGCGTGTGAGCAGCAATTTTTGTGCTGGTGGTACCACCATTTGCCTACTTACTTGCGGTAAAAATGGCTAGATTCTAGCTATCGACGTGTAATACGAACCTGGTGGAAGGAAAATTTGTGGATTGAACCGTCCACGTGTGATGAGCAAATGCCATGACCACTCGCTGAGCTTGCGACCGCACAGACATAAAAACCAGTGGCATACAAGCTTGCAGGTTTATTTGATCTAAGCTGGCCAATCTTTACTTTACCCTCTGCAAGTCCGTACCTGCAACCGGGTCATGCGGATCATATGAGCCCGTTATTCTTTTGTGACGCTGGGCACATGCACAAGCTCATTTTGTCTACTCGAAGGCCATGTCAATGCAGTGATGGGGGAGGTCTGCAAGAACTTGTTGCATATGGTCTTTTTGTCGCCCCATTCAAGCCCAAGCTTGTATACAAAAACAATATTGTCGCTTTGGGCGATAGCCAACTTAGTAGAATCTGGGGAAAAGCTCATGGCCCTCACAACATACGTCTTTGGCCCTCTGTCGGCCGGCTTAGTCGAAAATTTATCCGCTGGCCGCCCTTGGTCGTCAAATAGTCGAACAACACGATCCGATCCACAGACTGCCAGCCTGCGATTGTTGGGGGAGTAACACACCGCGGTGACTTTGCCATCATGAGGATATGCTGGGTTGGTGCTACCGCTGGCAGGCAGCAACGAGCACAAATGGCGGAGTTGCATGGGCCTTGGGCAGTTGAAACAAAAACTTTGAATACCGTATACCGCAGTACCTACGGTACATATAGTTATGGATTACCGTAGGTACGTGAGATCGGAGGTCCGAGGTTGTACACGATAACTCGGCCTCTCCCCTGGCAGTGCTGCAGGCCCGCGCTTGATGCGGCCGCACGAGCGTGCATCTCATCCAAAAAAAATTGTACCATATTTTAGTTCACCGGCGCCAATCGTAATCGAATTCATCAGCGCGCAATCGTGGCGCGAGGATCTAAAATCTGGCAACGGCGAGCTGCGCTGCCTGGGTACGACCGGGCGAAGCTCTGATCAACTTCGAAGTTTAAAAGACATAGGAGACCAGCAGCTGTGTACCCTCGAATGTCGATAATGCACTCTGGCGGCCACTGCTCACGGTGGCCTCTACTTCGCTGCCCTTCTCCCTTTTTCCCGAGCACTGGGCTCATTTCGCAAGTGGCCTAACTCGACGATCTACTCGACGATCTAGCCGAGACAATGGCTGCAAATTAGCTACGTCATGGTACTACTGGTACATTAAGGCCCAAAAGGCGTCGTTTAGCCAGAGGGGCACTTGAGCAGACTCGGAATGTGTCGTTGTGAAGCCCCCGGAGGCCACCAGTGCCACAAAACTTGATATGCCGCCACACAGTAGGCGCAGTGGCCGCGCAGCCAGATAGGAGGCCCGAGGCCCAGCGCTGGGTACTAGGGGAAAGTGTCCGGGGGCCGCACGAGAGCTCCGGGGGACGCGTAAAAGACACACAGGTAAAAACGGAATTTTACCCAGCGGCGCGGCCACTTACAACGACTCAGCAGTAGCGTCCTCGGGAGTAAGCGGACGATCGTTTCGCATCGAGGTCGAAGTGGCCGTGGCGCGCGTTGGCGGCGTGCGGTACGCGTCGCACACGTTTTCGGAACATGCGAAACCGCAGCGTGGGCACATATCCGCCTGCACGCGATCGGGGGGCGCTACGCGGCGTCCTCCCAGGGCCTTAGGGGCTCCGTTCTTACTTTTTGGCTATGCTGTTTGAGGCGTAGCGCCCCCCGATCACGTGGGTGTGGGAGCGACGACAGTGTCGCTGAAATCACTGGAAACGGCCGGCGGCACGCCGAAACTCCTCAGGCTGGCGCGCATATGTCGCGGCGCCTCTGGTGGCGGACCCAGAATAAATATTCTCTATGTACTACTACAAGTAGTAACCGCCAACGGCTCGGGCGCCGGTGCCGGTCTATTGGAATAACAGGCCTGCCAGTGTAAAAAATGGGCCCGGCCATGTCCAGTCGCGGCAGCTTGGGTTCGAAGTGGTATTATTACTTAGTTGAACTAGCTGGTGTGCGGCTCTGGGGGGCGCGAAGTGGGGCGCGGGGTGCGAAGGCCGCTAAGCAGTGAGATGCTGACCTTCGCGCGTCCTGCGCCCTCGATGTGTAATTAATAATCAATTCATTTCTTCAGAAGTCCGCTACTTTGGCTATTGCCGAGAAGTCAATTATCTTATATTCACCATTATCAACTTTAATGATTCCATCTGAGTCTTCAATCGACAATAGCTCGGCATCGTACACGGCACTCCCATCAACAACACGAACTTTGTCGCCAGCCTTGGGTTTGACACGCACAAGTAAAGACGTTGGGAGAGATCGCGTCAGAGCTTGAGTCGCTTTGAGAGCGACGGTCGCCATATTTTTCTGGGCATTAATTTTGATGATTTTGCAGATATTACCATCCTCGAGTTCGGCTTCAGCACCATTGACGCACCATGCCCCACTTTTTGAGGTTGGCGGCATCACGGAAGGTGGTTGATAGGTGGGTGTGCTTGCTCGACTACCATCAAACATAGGTGACTTGGCCTTGCTGTGGCCACTAAATGCAAGGTAGTTGAAGCTACCTGGTGACATACTGTGCAGGGGAGACTTTCCACTACTTTTTGAATTGGGAAGTTCGCGGGGCCGCCAGACATCCTCGATGCCACTATAAGAGGGCGTTGTGGCTTTTGCATGGCCTGGTGCAGAACGTGGGGTTTGAGGGCCACCGCGAGGTGTTTGAGAGCTATATGCGGGGGTACCCCAGGTTGGAGTTGCAGTGCTTCGAGAGGGTGTTGTGTGGTGTGGTGTCACGGCACCATACTGAGGCGTGGCCCCGCCAAGTAATGGCGTGGCCTGTGTAAGGAAAGGCGTCGATACAAGATCTGTGCTGTAGGCCTCCTGTTCGGCAATTCGACGCTGGACGGCAAGCTCTGGTTCCCCACCAGCTGTGCCAGCGACAATCTTGATGCACTCACGGGGCTGCGTCACAGAGCGATTGCGTGTGTGAAGCTCCACAGTAACGTGGGTAGTGGTCGCATTTGTAACAATACCAGCAAGGCCCTTGTAATTCCCTTTACAAATTCGAACCGTACGACCGACAAAAGGGTCGCGCCCAGTGCTCCTTCCGCGATTATTTGCAATTTTGTTATTGAATTGGTCCTCATTAACAACGCGTTGTTTGCCAAGGCCCATGTATGTGTCTGCTAGGGTACTTCCAGTGGCGCGATCCCCAGCTACGTGGACCTGGCGAGATTTCTTCACAAACAAGCCACCGCATGGAATGGTTGTAGCACCAGATATTACATTCAGCAACCATAGAGAGGCACGATGGGCACGGACAACAGTAGCCAGAGCCCCAGCATTTTGACCGTCATCTAGAATGACAAGGTCAGTTTCTCTCACGTGTTCATCCTTTGAATCAAGAGAGATGTTCCTTGCACTTTCCTGATTTAGCTTGCGAGTGATTTCTGCAGGACGCACAGTTCGAAGATTGCCGCGTGATGTTAGTACTTCCAGGTCCTCAGAGGCGACATAGGTGACAACAGCAACAGCACCTAGGGGCAAAAGTACGATGTCATGAAGTTCATATCCCTCAAGCGCATCAAGCCCTTTCGAGATCTCACTTGACTCTTGTACGTGGGAAAATCTAACGGTAATTTCTCGCCCCCCGCTATCTGTCAATATTACAGCAACGTGATCACCATCAAGCACCCCACGCTCAAGAATGACACCAGTTTGGCCGGCATATTTGCCATCTTGGACTTTGATATGACTTCCAACTTGAATAGACTTAAGTAGCTGGTGCGTTTCCATAGGTATGAGAACACCTCGAAGCTGTGGCTCATCAAATGCCCTACAATAGACTATACCACTAGGTGCCATTCTTTCGACTATTAGGGCAACACCTCGCATCTCGCCCTCAATCGCCTCGACCTATTTTGTTGTGTCATGTAAAAACCAAAATAAAATCAATCTTGAGACAATGATTATATACTTTATCATCCTTTTCAAATATAGGACTTTTTTGCGTTGGATCCTGAGTTCCGCGACCGCGAGCAAGCAGTTCGATTTGTGCCTTGAGAGAACGTTTCTGCTCATCATCTGCAGGGTATTTCACGACTGACGATGGTTCATTATCTCCCGGGCCCATTTCCTGAGTGTCGATAACAAAACGCTGCAATTCGTCGAGTGTTGGATCGGCGCCTCCTCGCTTGAGCATCGTAGTGACGTTTACCTCTTTGTACAAATAGCCCTTGAGATAGGAAGCATTTTCAAATACATCGAATGTTTCATCAGCCAATGCCCAATTTTGACTTGCTGAACCAGCACTCGTATTTAGCCTAAACCTTCGCTGGGTTACATTGCCTCCCGCAGCAATTATTTCTGATGCATTAAAGAGTCGCATAGGCGGCCTCATTTTTCGGAAGGCATCCTTTCTACCAAAGACGCCAGCCTCTGCCGTATGATCTGATGAAACATCTAAGCGTGGAACAAGCATAATCACTGCAGACGAGCCGCCATTGCCTAAAGCAACAATGCGGCAAAGATCTCCGCGGTATGTGTCACGTGACACACGTGCCCAGTCTCCGATTCTTAGGCCGTTGCGCTTTGAAGCATATCCATACGACGCATCCAAACTTGTGGACAGGACAGCCACCATGTCTACCATCGGCACCATCTTCATTGACCAGCTGCGCAACAATCGCAGGCCCTTGGCTACCATGCGCACATCTGGTTCTGATCGTGACTCCACATAGATGAATCCACGAAGGCTCGTCGTCATGGCACTGCAGATACCTGAGAGAAAGCATGGCCTTGCACTTCGCATTTTGGGTGCCTCAGAACTTACGCATTTGGGTGCCTTCGCATGTCATGGCAGCGCATTTGTTCATTAGAGATAAGACAGCTTCGCGTTCGCAGCCTAGCTTGCACGGAATGGCCCAAAGGCGGGGATCTGCTAACGATGGTGCATTCGCTTGGCGTGTTGCCGCATGTCTCGATGCTGCAAGGGCAGCATGGGCCTTGTCAGCATAAGGAATTCCTTCATCAATGTCGTCTAAGTCGTGGACAAGCTGAGTTGTCCGCTGATACCGCTCGTGCAGTGACTTGACGACACCGGCTACATCTGCATCGCTTCCCTCGAAGAAATTCTCCTGGTTTCTACGACGATCCTGTCGCTGAATCTCTGACCTCATCTCTCTATCTTCCTCATCAACTCGCAACCGCGCAGCCGCCAATTTCTCGTTATTGTCTTCTTCCTCTTCCTCCTCAGCCATATCATCAATATAACGAGATATCCCTAGCCTTGAGCGCTTCGTAGGCTTTCCCTAAGGTATTATGCTAGGTTGCAAATATTCAGATAAAAAAGACACGCTTGGCTTGTGATCACCAGTCCCGTGCGTGTTTTAAACGCAACGCGCGACGTTCCTCCATCGCCGAGAGCGCCATCCGCGGACTGCTCTGGATAATCGTGGTTAAAAGCACTTTTGTCTTTGTAAGATTTGGAATTCGTCGTGTTATCTTTTATTGCTCTCTTCATTTCGGCGCGGCGGCGCGGCCCCGCAACCTTAGTTGTGCAGCCTTAGTTTTGCTTAGGCCTTAGCTCGTAAGTTCGTGCTACCAAAACATGGCTCTATATACCCGGGAGTGTTTTGTAGCACACGGTTACTGAAAAAAATGATTTTGGTGGCCCCGGCCGGGCCGGGGCTTGCGGGGTAAATATGGGGGACGGCATCGTGTGTCTGAGGCAAGTTGAACTTGAAGACTTCCGTGACCAGGCAGCGAGGATATTCCTCTCCCCCAGTCACTGGCACAGTTACGGTGTAATAGGCGGCCCGAGATAGGAGAGAGATAGGGCCATATTCCTGCATGGCCGTTGGCACTGAGTCGCTATGGCACACCCGCATGGCTGCTGTCCGGTATAATCGGGTGAACTTGAAGCCTACGGTCAACTTCTTGTACCGTGACCACTTGCACGGTCAACTTGAAGCTTCAAGCCTGCCAGTGAGTTCAAGTTCTCGGCGTTTCAACTTGAAGTTCTCGGCGATGGAATCGGATGCAACTTGAAATCGAAGGGTCTTTGCCCGGGACCGCGGAGCAGAGGTGTTGGTGTGTTCATCCATAGGTGACTCCCCGTATAAAACTAGCACGGTGTGATGAGAGGGAAGGGCCTGTCATTGTTATACGGGCTTTATGGGACCACGGGAATATATATATAAGGGCCACCATGATATAAGTCCAGCTTGTACCGCGTGAGTCCTCCGCCCGAAGTTTTTGAATATGTCCCGCGACCAGGGGCTAACAATATTCCTTAACTTGACATGAGGCGCATGTGTTCCCCCGCAAGAATTATTTATTATCCTACGATAGGACATGATACATGCGCCTCATAGCAATAAAGTAAATCACGCCTCTGTGTCGGTCTACTGTCGAATTCGCCCCTTAAGTAGTCGTGATGACGATAGGAAAGTTGTGAGCACCCCGGATACAAAGACTGTGTCGCTTGCTCATGGCGGCGAACACCATACTTTTGCTTTTGACCGGATATTCGACTCAAAAGCAACCCAACAAGACGTCTTTGAGGGTGTTCGCGTGTCAAGGTGCGTGTGTGACGTGCTGGGTGGGTACAATGCGACTATCTTTGCCTATGGACAAACAGCGTCTGGAAAGACACACACGATGGAAGGCGGAAACATATTTCACCCACTGAAAAGCGGTGTCATTCCACGTGCAGCAACGGCTCTGTTCCGGGCATGTTCTCATGCGCCTGCATACATTGAATTTGCGATCAAAGTGAGCTTCGTGGAAATATACATGGAGCGAATTCGAGATCTGCTTGATACATTCGGGCGAAAGAGGGGAAATCTGCGAATCCGCGAGAACCCTAATTCGGGGGTATACGTAGCCGGATGCACAGAAACATTTGTGACCAACGAAAATGAATTGTTAATCTGCATGACAGACGGGCGCAAGTCGCGTGCAACAGCAGCCACAGGAATGAATGAGGGGTCATCTCGGTCTCACAGCGTGTTCTGCATAACAGTACAACAGAGAAACACAGAAACTGAAGCAAAGCGCGTCGGAAAGTTAGTTTTTGTTGATCTTGCTGGTTCTGAAATGGCACGAAAGTCCCAAGCGGTGGGGTTGCAATTGGAAGAAGCCAAGAACATCAACAGATCGCTCTCCGCACTTGGACAGGTCATTAATGCACTAACGGACGAAAAGAAAGTTCATATACCCTACCGTGATTCCAAACTCACTCGCATGCTCCAGGATTCGCTTGGTGGTAATGCAAAAACTGGACTGATTGTCACCATATCTGCATCAGCAGAGAATGCTTCGGAGACACTGTCAACACTAAAATTTGGTCAACGAGCAAAGGCCATAAAAAATAAGCCCAAGGTCAATGAACGCAAATCTGTTGAAGAACTCACGACCCTGCTCCGCAAGGCAGAAGCTGCCATAGATATGCAATCAGCCTATATAAATGCGCTAGAACTGCAAGTTACTTCAGGCAACGAGACTGGACATTCTGGTACACCAAATGGTAGTGATGCCGAGACTATGGCCGCAATACTTCAGCTTCAGCAGCAGAAGATATTGTCTCTCACCGAGGAGCTCGCGGAGGAGCAAGCTGAGTCAAAACGATGCAACAAGGAAGTTCTGGATCTCACAGCTCTTCTTCACGAGAAAGAAGAGCTCCTGCTTGATGCCAGAAATTTCATGGAGGAGGTCGAGGCGAAGATGGAAAAGGCAGTCCGTGAGCAGGCGGGAATGCTCGCCCAAAACAGATTGCTTGTCAAGGCCAAAGCACGAGTGGAAGAAAAGGCACATTTCAAAGTAAGGGAACTTGAGCTTCGCCTTGAAAAGGCCAATGCGGTTGATGAACGCCTTCGAAAAGAGGATGCTGAATATGCCGTCATCTCTCAGGGTGCCTCAAGGAGCAGCACAGCCAAGCTTGCCATCGAAGGTGAGGTAAATAGCCTCAAACATCCATCAACTTTGGATCAAATCACACTTCAAAGGCTACCAGAGCACTCATCGATGACCAAGCACCTCAAGCTTGAACATCAACACCGCAAGTTGATAACTGACCTTAGTGCTCAATGTGGACTTGTAGATCAGCTCGAGCGTGAGATCAAAGGATCAGCTGTTGGGACCTCCTTAGTCACAAGCAGAGAGGGTCAGCACATGTGCTCACTTCGACAGCGCCTTGAACAATTAGTTGCAGTCCATCGACAGCTACTCCGCAAATATGCTGCTCTTGAGCTTAATCTGGGGGAAGCTACCAAGATGATAATGCTTCGGGACGAGCGCATTTTCCAACTAGAACATCAATCAGAAAAGCGCCATGAGGGGTTTACTGCGGAGTGCCAGCGTATGTCTGCCCTAATGAACGACCTGGATCTGAAGCTACTGAACAAAAAAACAAGAGTCGAAAAGGTCCTGGCTCGGCCCCGCACCTTGCGTGGAGGGCAAAAGGATGCGCGAGCGCATGCACAGAAAGCTGCAATCTGGTGGAACAATGAGCTTAGCTCGGCCAGTCAGGCTGATCTCCTGGGTCATAGCTCCATAGCTAAAGCGTCTTAGCCAGGAGGCAAGGTTAGCTGGCCATATTGCATCAATGGTGATAGGTAAAGCGCCAGACGGCTCGCAGATATATGCAGCCTCAAATGAAATGACCCGCCAAGCCAGCATGCACTTTGGTGAGACTTACTTTCTTCCCGGCGGCTTCATCAAATCAGTCGCTCTTGAATTTCGCTATTAATCGTAATACGACCTATGAGACCACAGCGAGCAATTATCAATGCCGCGTGTGGCCGCTGCGAACTTAGCTGCAGCCTGATCGAGCTTTGACGACCACTAGAATCGGCTTACAGTTCGCGCGGCGTTTGGTATCTTGGCGTCGGGGCGTGACGGAAAATCTGCACCATGCCCCCCTAGGCTGGCGCTGGGCTGGCGCTGGGCTGGCGTGGGACGGTGGAATGGGGCGGACCCAGGGTTTTGGGGAATTCTCTGCTAATAGCCCAACTCGAAATCCGGCACATTGGACCCCCAGGGGAACCCCAAGGACACAGCACGACTCATTTGACGGGACCTAATGTGACTAGGAGTACAAGCACTAGTCCCACTAGGCCTAGACTTATCGATTAAGGGAGGGGAATGCTTATGCCGATTAAGGTTTTAACGCGCTCTCCGTGCGCCGCGCGGGGCACGGGGCAGCCACCAGGCGCGTGTGGAGGTCCTAGGAACTCATGCGCGCCATGCTTAAAGCGCGCGCGTCGAATGGTACCCGTCTCGGCGGTCTGCGAGTGCCCAAAAAAAAAAAGCTGATGCTCTGCGCGAGGCCCTAAATCGGCACGCGACCGCGAATAGATCTCCAAATTGCTGGTAGAGGAGCGCCCGACCCACGCGCACAGCGACGCACCTCAAGAAGTCCACCAGTTGTCCGTCGCCACATGTCAACCCGCGGTCGGTCGGGCCACTTGGACGCCGCTCGACAAAAGATCGCCCATCAGGACGTACGTGTACATTCCAGCGAACGTTCGGATGACGCGCCGCACAAGTGGAACAGACTTAAAGCCGGTGACGCCGACCGCGGGGAATCGGACTCGTCCGAGAGCTGCGTTTAGGACGTTAGGCGTACTATCCTAGGACCTTTTCGAATACCAGGGCGGGCGGGGAGTTGGGGCCACTCTCTGGTATGAAAGAAAACGCGCACCACCCCCATCGTGCAACGCTGGCCCTCCGTGCCCTTCAATACCGCACCCTATACTCCTCAGCTTCAACTTTCCTCCACGTCAACCTCAAGTTGAAGTAAGGGTGGCATAGGTAGGTACGGACTCTAGGTACGGACCGTTACGGACCCCCTAAGGCCTCCTCACTGGCAAACTCGCTCCTACTTCTGCTGGGTTCTTCCGGACGCTTTTAGACGTCTAGCTTAGTCACCAAGTAGGTCCAGTGAACCGGCGTACTACTTCGGTATGAGGTAGACAGCTTGTCGTCGCTCGCCCGAGCTCGGGTCTTGCGGCGTTAAATCGCGCGCGTGAAGGGCCACTTGTCGGGATAGGTTGGTCCTCTGACGCTCTGGACGTGTGTGAAGCCGTGGCATGAGGTATGTCGATGCTTCTAGCCACTCATGCGGACGCCGGGCACGACTGCGATCAATGCGATAAGAGAGCGTCAAAAGGTGGCCGTCTGGGCAGTCTCCAACCCCCCAAAGGCAGCGCGCAACCGCGAATAGATCTCCAAACAGCTGTTATAGAAGCACCTGGCCCACGCTCAGAGCGACGCACCCCCAAAAGTCCACCATTGTCCGTCGCCGCGTGTCAGCAGCCAGTCGGGAGCATATTTGGCGGAACTCGGCGGATCATTTGGACATGTCTTGACAAAAACTGACCGATAGAAGTACGTATGCATTCCAGCAGACGATGGAATAAGCGCTGCGCAATCCACCCTGCCTGATGTGCAGCCCGTCTGATACGCCGTTAGAATGACTCCACTTCATCTTAAATTGATCGCTGGAGTCGATCCCCAGGAGGAAGACTTCGAACTAGTCGCTTTGTCGTCAAGGTGGCTCGCTTGACTTGCGGGGCCTTGGACGCCCGTAGCCGCGTCGCCGCTGCCCACAATGCGACCCACGACACTAACTTCAGGTGAAAGTAAAGGTAGTCATAGGTTGATTCTCTCGACCCTTTTGGACGTCCAACTTAGCGGCAAAGAAATTTTGGTTGGAGGAAGTACATTGCTGGACCGCATCACTGCCTGTCTGACTGGCCTGGTACACCCTAGTCGGGGCGGTGTGCATCTTACAGGAATTGGGCCGCCCCACTCAAGTCGAATAGGGCCCATCGCGCCTCGACAAAGAGTGCTTGCAAGTTAATGGCGTGGGGAGTGTGGGTCAGCTGAAAAGACTAATACAAACCCAAAACATGTGCTTTGGATGCGTATTCCTCTTTCTGTGACTAGACATGAAAGTTTGGTGCATTTAGATCTGCATTTTTGTAACATTCAATTACACCTTCTAAGTCGTTGATGGCATCCTCAAAGACAGTTGAATCTACTATCTGCGTGTAGTGATGCAGCATGGCTTTGACCTGATACAGCTTGTTGAAACGATTCTTCAGTGTGTCAAAATTTTGGGCGATGGCAGGAGAGTTCTTCAAACAAAGTACTGCACTAGAGGCACCAAGGGGTGGTACACGACATAGACCCATCTTTAAGCCATCAGGATTCCATTGGGGAAGTTTTAGCGATGGACGCAGACAATTTGAGGCATGAATGAGGTTCGCAGAGGCCACTTTCCCTCGTGCAAACACGGCACAGGCGAGGGCTCTATTACTCGAAGTCTGACTCGTCTTTGCATACGTAGTTACTAATTTCGAGGTAGTAGCACATGCTTCCAGGTAAATTCTATGCTCACGCTTGTCTAGATTTAGGTTTGACCGGTTACAACGAAGAAGGGGCGAGAAGCTGGCTGTCAGGTAGTGAAGTCGTTGAAAGGGCACAAGGTTGGTGGTAATCTCGTTGAAGTCCATGTTCAGTCCACCGGGGTAGCGAGCACCAGCTGTTAGATGAGAAAGCAACTGTGCGATGACATCATTAATCCCGTCGAAGCCAGTGTCGATTCCATCAGGAAGTTGCGATGCGCCAAGACCAGCCTGTCTTGCACGGTAGTCCAGCAACGCGCTATTTTCAAGCGGTATAACACAGTCAGAGGCTTCTGTGAGCCATTTTGTGGCAAGAACAGCGTTGTATGGGCCTGTGATGACATCTTCATAATCTGCAGACGGATACACCGCAACATTGAATCGACATAAATCAGGATACATATCTCTAAGTAGCTCAAGCACTGATGACCCGAGACCAGATCCAGTACCGCCCCCTACTGAATAAACTAAGAAAAATGCCTGCGGTGAGTCACATGCCTCAACAGCTTTACGCAGAGCCGCCTCTACCCTCAGCTGGAGCTTCGGGCCATATGAAGCGTATCCACTAGCCCAATTGTTGCCCGCACCACCTACATCCGTTATTACCTGTGTCTCCTCAAATAAATCTCCCAAAATTGGATGCCGCCTCGTCTCTGAAACTACTCCTTCTTCTGTGTCGACTAGGATGGCCCGTGCTCGCAAGGATGCCAGCAAGCTCCCAACATCAAGTTCTATCGCGGGCTCGTATCGCGCGTCTACATTTCGGAAGAGGGCTGACATTGCAGCATCAAAGCCCCCTTTCACCTGCGACGCAGCTTCTTGCACTAATTCCAGCCAGAAGCGCCGCCCGATTTGGTTCCCGCATTGTCCTACTTGCACCATCACCATCTCGCGGACCATTTTGGCCTGGAGATCTTTCCAGTAAAGTCTTTTAGTTCGCCATCTTATTGTGGACCGTACCTACCTACGGTACGGTATCTACGGTACCGTATAATTGATTCACAATTTGGTAGTACCTCCGCATCCATTTGTACTAGAAGTAGCCGCTTCGGACCCGGGCATCCGAGCCCCCGCCCTAGGCCAAATGGTCCGCGAGACGATGGCCATGGTGCCGCGATTGGCCCGAGTCAAATTACTAAATGACACCTTTAATGCGCCCGCCGGGCCCGGGGAACCAAATCGGGTGCTAGTGGAGTCCGCCGACTCGGAGTCACCGTGACCGCAACGGGTCCTCGAGCAACACTCGGCTGATGGAGTCACTGCCAGTGCGTGAGCTGCGTGCAAATAATCATCTTGCCCTGTCCGAGTCACGGGAAAATGTTACAACTGTTTTGGGGCTGCCATTGTACTTGGGCCCGTGCCTCGGTGCGGGCATCCTCGTGAGAAACACTTAGTCTACGTCGTGGGCGCGGGCAGCCGGGCAACGCATTGCAAAAAACGCGGCAGCAAACGGGCTGCCTCTCGCCGAGAAAACGGCCAAAAGCCATTCAAAATGTAAAAAAATTTTATTTTTTACAACATTTTCCCCCGGTCAGTAAATTGTTCTGTGAGCTCAGCGAATAGGGCTTAACTTGAATTGACCTCTACAACTCGAAAAAGGTGACGGTGCAAACAATGCCAGTGCTACAACTATATCATCATCGAGTACAGACCACGAGCTTCCCCCGCTCCGAGAAATTATGCTCAATCCAAGTTTTCGTCGTAAAGGCACCTAGACGTGTCAGCGGCTTGGGAGGCGTGCTCTAAACTCGACAGGACTGGTTCCGGCCTCAGGCTATTATTATAGGTCACAGAATATACAGTCTCGGTCCGCTCATATCGTTAGGCTCCTGGACGTCGAGTCCTTAGTAATTACGGCCATCTATCTATCCCTAAAATTCCTTTATGTCGGTAGCTCGATGGCGAAGGCAGATCAAGAGTAGCATGCTTTGAATCGCTTTCTTGGAGTGCAGCGCCAAGAAGCTCCTGCCAGTACATGTCTCTTAGTTTGACAACAATACCCAGTCGACGAAAGTGCCGCATATTCCCCCGATGGAGGGCTGCATGAAGCGCCAAAACTGAGTTGGCATCTCGACGTTTAAGAATCTTCTGCATTGATGTGGTCAGCAGAGTTGCATGTATGGCCAACGGTTTCTCAATCGCACTAAGCCACTTAAATGAATTGATGGGGCCTTTGCCTGGTGCCTCTCGGGCGTCTTTCACATCTCTCGGCAGTCGGGGGACCGAGACACTAGCAGTAGTTACAAGCGAGCAAAACTGTTGTCTAGTTGCCAAAACAAGATTTTCAAAGCAGGTCCACGCATTGTTATGTAAGCTGGTCCCGGCTACGATCGCTTTCTCAAAATTGCATGCAATCTGACGCTTCAATGCGCTAAGGCGCCTGTGGTTTAAGCGTTCCTGTTGCTTGAGCGCCCCGCGCAGACGTATCGCGCATTCCCGATTGCAATAGCGGCAGAATTCATGGACAGCAGCATTGTGACATTGAAGTTCGTCAAGGTGCGCTTGTGAGCCCTTATTCAAGTCCAGCCTTGCTGCTTTGTATGCAAGATTATTTTTGAGCTGTCGCTTTTGCTTGGCGCAGGCCTTTTCGATAGCGCTAGCGTGCTCTCCCTTTCGTAATCTGAGCTCCGTATCACACGGCCGCCAGTGGACGTTATCATGTGAAATAATACTTATCTGACCAAAGCAAATGGTCTCTGGCTCTGTAACTCGTCCACGGGGCAAGTTCAAGCGCCCAAAATACTCAACAAAAACGAGGTCCTGTGCGTCATCTCCCCCACATGTGAACTCTAATGAATCCTGATAGGTTGTTTCAACCAATCTGGTCTCGAGGTGCTTTTGGAGGACAACCAACTTGGCCTTCATAGACTTCTTTAGCGCCTTACGCCGAGCAACCGAATCATCGAGGACAGACCATGACATTTCCGAAGTCTCGTTTGTGACCTTTTTAGCCCAACGTGCTGCAGTGGATTGCCCTCGTCCGTCAGCTTGCTGTACGATGCGGCTACTCAGTGCGGTGGTGGTAGAAGTCGCATGGCCAGCTGCGATTGACCCACCACCAGCCCTGCGCTCAGCTTTGGGCTTGCAAATACGAAACACATTGTTTGGACCAAGACTTTCTTTGATCTGCAAAACCCGCGCCTCTGCTGGAGCGACCTGCAAGTTGGGCTCGGCCTTGACGGATGCGAGCTCCTCGAGCTTCTCGAGGTGAGTGCATGGGATGTCCCCGCGCTTGGCGTCGACCGCTGCCCGTAGAAAGTGACCAATGTGCGCGCAGTCCACAGTGGCCATGACCTCCTGGAGTCTTGAAGCGTGGAATACGTCAACGGTTGCAACGTGACGCCTGTGCATTTCACAAAGTGCGCGAAGCTGGTTGACAAGCTCCCTAGCAAGATGAGTGATATTTACATCGTCGACCGCAGCGGCACAAAGATATGTCGTCTCTCTGGGCAAAACTAAACCGACCGCATTTACAGCACGACAGGATGTCATCACGTGCTCTGACCTCAGAGCTGTAGCAATTTTGGCGTTGGTTGCATCTGCCTCGGCCTCGTGTAGGCGCGCAGAGCTTTCAAAAGGGTCGAGTGCAGACTGTCCTCGCTTCTCCCCTATTCTCACCAAAGAACTCTTGACTATACATCGCTGCGCGCAGAGCACACGTTTGTGCGAGCGTTGAAAGGTCCTGAGCATCGCATTCGCCGAAAAGGCAGCTAAACGAGGCGCCATGCTGACAACCATGCAGCGCTCGACCGCCGCAGCACTCACACATGCATGCTCTGCACTCGACATCTGAAGCCCATGCTCGTAGGAACGTGCTAGTAGGGCCAAACTTGCCTCATACTTCTTGCAAGTACGATTGTGGTCAATATTAATCGCCTCATCCTGCGCCTCAAGCGCAGCTAAACGATTCTTGTTATGAGTTGTCGTTATCTCTTGTAGCAACTTTGTAACTCGAACAAGCTGCCCTTTGAAATTTTCCTTCTCTTTAACAACCACGCGCCAGGCCTTCTTCCACAAGCAAATATCCTTCGTGTGTGCATCTCTCAGTTGCCTGGTTATTGCATGCCACATCATCTGCTCATTGAATCGACTGCCTGCCATAACTCCGAGCTTTTGTTGCAGCAAGTTGGCCAGGGTCTGTGAGAAATTGAGCTCATTTAGCAGTGAGGCAGCATCCATATTGGCGTTATCTAGGTCAGATTGAACTACATTCAGGGTTCCGTTTAAGGAGGACAGGGCCTCGTAGCCTGCACCCGTGCATACCTTGATCCGTGCACAAAGGAGCTCAATCACAGTTGCATACAACTCATCTAAGGCATCGAGTACGGTTTTGTCATCGCGATGATTCTCAGCAAGACTGTGTTCCAGCACTATCCCAAAGGTCATAGTCTCTTTGGTGCATTGCTTCCGCTCACGTTCTGTACCGAGGGTCCAAGCCCATTCTTTACAGAGCATCAAGGCAAGTCCCTCACCATTGTCGCAAGCAGCCACACATTTTTGCTTAAAGGATGCATTGGCATCATTCAGAACGACAATTTGCCGCTGGTGATTATTCAGGTTTGTCCAAAGTTCGGTTGAAGCCTGCTGTTCAGCGATGCAAATTTTGGATATTTGGGCAAGCTGAACATTAGCCAATTTATCGCATGAGCAGGTGCGCTCCTTATGAATAGCACATGCCGCTTCACAAGCAGCTTTCCGAATTTCCGCCAAGTGGCAGAACACAAGAATGTCCAGTGATCGAGTAAGCGAGTTGAATTGCTGGCATTTTTTCTTCTGCAATGCGAAAAATTCTTCGACTATTGCCGCAAGATCCGACTCGAGCCGAAAAAGCTTTGCAGCACCTGATGCAGCAGTGGACTCGAATTCAACTCGCAGCGCAGCGACTGCCGCGGCTGTTGCTGCGGACATTGCACAGATTAGCCGCATCTTCCCAGCGCGTTCAAGGCATATTACGTCAACTAACGAGTCTCTGTTGCGCTGGATGGTGTGAACAGCGTTTGCGTTTGCCTTTTCAAGCTCCTGCCTTGCTGTCCTACAACTAGGATCACGAATCTTGTACACTGTCCGCAATTTACACACGAAATTTCGCCGAGCGCGCTCGACGGCTGATCTCGTCCGTACTTGGAAGGACTCTACAACAAACTTTTTCTTTAGAGCTCGCACAGTGGTTGTTTCGTGTGTGTCGCGTCGCTTGAGGGCGGCAGCGACCAAAAATTCCCTGGCAGTCCAAAGAGCAAATATTTCAGCCCTGGCGCCCACCCGTGCGACCGTGAGTGTTTCATCTGCAATCTTTTGGACCGAGATCTTGTTGAGAAGTGCAGATTCCGCGACAATGCGCGCGAGGCTGGAGTCCGCTTTGTTATCTAGCATTGCACGTTCTGTTCGTGAATAAGCATGTCGCGAGACTAACTCTTCAGAAAGTTGAAGGGATTCGCCTAAACGACGCTCCATCTCAATGAGTCGTGCCCGTAGTACATTTGAGGTGTTTGATCGCGTACTAGGCACCAGGGATGCAGCGACTTCAGAAAACACGTACTCCCGATCTCGAGCCTCAAAGGCGGCGCATCTTTGTGCCGTATCTAGAACATCCTTTGCCCATAAACCAAGTTTTGTCGTTGCCTGCGCCGTGCCCCATCTCGTAGTAAGTGCCTTGACCAGCTGGCTGATGAGTACATTCGCAGTGCCATTTGACTCACTCAAAACATTGTCAAGCTCAGTACAGGCAAATCCAAGCGCGGATTCAAGCACGATGGCTCGACAAGTGACTCTCATCAGGTCGTCAGGCACGACAGTCCCAGGCATGGATGCTATGGTTTTGCGATGGGGGTCGTGGGAGATGTTGCGGTTCCGTCCGAAGCGTCCTCCCATTTTCTTTTGATCCGTCTGCAGTACCGGAGAGTCTAAAAAGAAATGCTTGTAGTGTTCAAGCTCGCGTTGCAAGGCTATTGCCTGCGCCTGCCAACCGTCCATCACGGTCTGCATCTCTATGACTTCCATTCGGGTCGCACCAACAGTCGACACTTGCTGTTCGAGAAGCACTCTCTCATCACGAAGGCGATTGATCTCTTCTTCCTGTTCTGCGCAGGTTCTGCGGTATGTCAGGATCCGTTCCTGCAGGCGAGTCTGCAGCCTGCCGAACTGCTCTGTGCGGTTCCGAAGCTCACTCGAGTGGCCATGAATGACGGTATTTAGCTTGTTCTCAAGCTCACAGCGCTCTGCCTCGTTAAGGGCCTCGAGGCGCTGAAGTTCACTTTTAAGACGCATATTCTCTGAAGTTGAGGATGCTGATGTTGCACAGAGGGCATCAAACTCACGTTCGCGAACACGCAAACGCGTGTGGAGGTGATTAAGTTGTTCTGAGACAACCTGCAGTGACTCCGTTGTCCGCGGGCCCGATCCACGGTCCAAGTTCACCGTGCTCGAATTCTGTATGGTCCGTGCCCGTGATGCGTACATTAACGACACGAACGACTGACGGTAATAAGTCTCTGAGCTTCGAAGAGTCGTGATCATAAGTGTCTTTGAGTTACCACCGAGCGAATCCTTCAGAAGATAAGTCAGCTTGGAATTGCGATAGGGGACTGGCTCGCGAGAGCCACCAGACCGAGGGAATTGCGTCCCTTGTTCTCCGCGCAGTGAGTTGCGTGAGAGCGCAGCAAGTACGTCACCAAGGAGCGCCAGCGAGAGGTTTATGTTCTGCGCCTCGACGAGTGTCTCGCCTTGGGCACCAGATAGCGACACACGCTCTGATCCGGCAAGATCTACCAAATTCAATTTACCAACATGTACGGACGTCAAAGCTGCATTTTGTGGGTCCTGCAGAGCAATACTAGCCCTCTGCGACTGAACATGCAAAGTCAGGATGCAATGGCTCCGACTGGAATGATCATTGCATCGCGTAAGCGCATATGCCCGAGCTTTGTCTCCCAAGGAAATAAGCTCCTGGACTTCCTGCTCTGAAGTCACGGCGACCTTGAGGTTGGATGGGCCCGTAAGAAAGACGCCCGTGTCGCGTGACTCGCGGATCTCAATCTTGGTGCTGCTAGACGCATGGCAATGGTTCCCTACATCATCGAGAAGATTGCGAAATTGGTTGTTGTACAGCTCGACGTAACTCACGTGCACGAGGAAAACTGCGTCCTTTGTACGAGTTGCATGCTCAATCGCTGCAAAAAGTTCTCGCACTGCCCGCGGCGTGACACCGGGCTGGACGTTATCGCCTGTCATGGTGTGTGTCTTCCCTGATCCCGTGTGCCCGTACGCAAACACAGTGGCGTTATACCCATGTGCTGCTGAATGAACTAGCCTACATGAAGGAAAATAAGAACAGCTGAGTGATTGAATAAATACGCAGTCAAGCTACGGCTTTACGTGTTCATATACATCCGCCTGCACCGACTGCGGCCCGAGCACTCGATCCAACGTGAAGAGCCTCGTCCTAGGCCGGCCGCGCTTGCTGTGCGATTGAGCCCTGACACCGTCCGGCTGGCAAAGTTCGACGCAAGTATCGCTCGTTACCCTGAGGCAGCCACAACCGCGTACGGACGACGGCTCCGGCCGAATTCGCGCGATAACCCGCACATGCTCCATTTGAAATGACGAGAATCGGTACGAGCGTATCCCTTGTAATCTTACCGCAGCAGTACCGAGGTAGTCCCCGAGGCAGTTACTTAATCAATTTTTTATCAGGGGTCGGGAAAATGAGTCGCCAGGCACCGGGCTGTAGGTGGGTAGATTAGGGCTGAGATTCAATTTTTACCACTAGACTCATCGAGTTTCTGCACCGTGCGGGCCACGGCGACCGGACAGCGACCACGCGGCCAGAAACGCCGGCGCGCGTGCGCGAAACGCGCCAGATGGCGCACCAGTGAGCGGAGAAACGTTAAGGTCGCGGCGGCGGCGAGACACGCCTCGAAAAAGGATTCGATTTCACGAAGGTCACGGTGGAAATTCAACTTGAAGTTGCCATTGCCATGTTGTAGAACAGTTAGAGCCAACACACGCTACCTCATGGCTTGTGCCGTTCATTTCCGCCCTCTTTGAGACGCGCAGGGCGATTTCCGGCTGAGAAAGGTAGTACTACTTGTAAGTAGGCAGATGATTCCGGCGGACAGTCTCAGTTTCCGTCATGGTGTACTCCCCTTACCCGGCCCGCCTGTTTGCGATATATATAACTATAGCCTCCTTCGCCGGAATTGACTTAACGCTAGCCGCGCGGAAGCCAAACTACTAGCTCGGCGCCGCGACCCACACTACGGCAGGTGGCGTGTAGCCTCCACTCTAGCCACAAGACGATACTCAGCGCCGCGTAGGTGAGGGCAACTTTACCAGGTCTGGGCGGCTGGCCTTGCTCTGGCAAGGGTTTTTCCAAAATTAACAACTTTGAAAATTAAGGGCTGCACTTAGCGCCCCGAACACCTCTTCTGCGGGTGTCCATGCGTGCCGGCTGGTCTTTAGAGGAATCCGTGGCGCGGGTATCCATGCGTACCGGCGCGGGTATCCACATCAAGAGGTTCGCCTCAAAGTATCCTTGTAATGGACAATGGACAATTGAGATTAATCTCAACAATTCCACCGTTTTGTCGTGCCCATCACCAACAGCACCGTTGTTCTGACAATAAACTAGCACAGGGACTTTCACCTGAAATTTCAAAGAATCGCACCTATCCCCTACCAGGCGCATTTACCTCACTTGGCGATTTTAGATGCTTTAATAGACACCCAAGCTGGGGGCGCCTGTTGAGTGTCGTGCCCTGTTCCAAAACGCTACCTTAAAGTGACGCGTCTATTGCAATAAGAAAAAATGGAATCATTGCCGAGCTTGCCCATGCCAAAAGGCTTTCTGATTTTTTAACGGCTGATAGAGATCATGTTCTTGTTTGATGACCTTCTTTTGTAGTTTTGTGGCGTGCGTCTCCAGTGTCGCTTTTGATGCAGATTCAGAGTCCATACGGGTGGATATATGCGTGATTTGATCTCGATAAAAAGCCAGCATCCTGATATTCCATTTTAACACAAGCTGAGTGAGAAAGTTCCCAGAAGCAAATTCACCTATGGTGCATCTAGTCAGAGGATAACCGCAGAGGAATAATAGATGCTTCGCAGATGAGTACAAAGACGTGAGAAAAACGAGTTCAAGAACAGTCCTCTGGGCAACTTGTACACTTTCAAGTATTCATTGTCCTCATGGGTCCATATCCGATGAAGCCTGGCCTTGGTCAAATTAGAAGGATGCGAGTTGTACGAATTTCTTGCCTATGTATATATTGTGTAGCTCCATTATCCGTAGCTGTGTCGAGACGGTACATGTCGACTGATACACTACGCTGGTGATTTACTGGGTCTACTGATCCCAAGCAAAAGTTAGGTGCAGGTGCGACGGAGGGGCTGACTGGCATCAGTTTGTTCAGTAATCCTAACTCTCTTGAAGAACAATATTTAATCGGTGAACTTCCAATTCGAATCCTGTCAGAAGCGCTGACTGCCAAAGCATCAAAACGAGCATGCTCTACATATTGACTATTTTTCTGAGCTGAAAGAGCGAAATGTTCTAATTCCATCCCCCACACGACCGCCTCCCGGACCCTTACCTCCATTCTGCGAGGTCCTAGCAGCTGTGCGTTTCGGCTAAGAACTACCTTCAGCTCACGATCGATTATTTCAATAAGCCTCAGGCGTTGCTGAAGATCTTGGCGACTGGCGCGCATGCGCAGCCTCAGCTTTTCCTGCAGTTTCCTGTCGGTGTCTGCTGATCGAGACCTGAACATAAGCCTTAAGACATGAGAACAGATTGGCAGTCGAACACTGACTTGACCTGCGAAATGCAACTTGTGTGGTGTAAAATCCGCGCTTTGCCCTTGCAGCTTTTATTTTCGCAACCCAGCTTTTTACTTTCAAATGCAACCAGGTCAGTTTAAGGTCTATATATGACCTTGCACCCAACGAGCCGTGTTTTTTTACAAAAGAATCTTGCTCCTTGACATAGCCTGCAAATTCAGTCCACCTAGGGTATCAATAGTTTGCTATTTTATCTTATTTTCTTTCTTCATGGGATATTAACCGGTCGTGAACAATATCCTCCACAGTGACTCGCGACCAATATGGTACCTTTTTAATCACCGTCTCACGTGGTGTGTCACTCTCCAGAAGGTTTCCCCTGCCAAAAAAACAGGCAATTTGATAGCGCCGTTTCCTGCGCCAGTGATTGTCTGCAGCTCGCTGTGTTAGCCATAGCTTTCGTTCAAAGGCATGTACTGCTGAGCTTCTGCGGCCTCTAGACCCGCGCCAGATGCGCTGTATTTGTACTATGCCCAGGGGATTTCCCTTCATATTGACTCTCAGGTCGCGCAATGGTTGCGTAGTTTGTTCAGTGATTTTTCTTTTCCTGTGTTGTTGATGCTCCGTGGTCATTTTGGGCACGTAGGCGACATCACCAAGCCGCTCCCATTCTCCCTTTGGGACTTTATTTGCGCATTGTAAGCAAAATTGTTTCTTTTGCAAACAACCACCCGTCTTGCGAGCAGCATGCTGCCTGCAGTTGTCACAGTGCGGCACCTATGATACACGTTTGAGGGAGAGTACATCGTAAGTCCAAGGCACCATTTCCTCGTAGCTGTGAAATTGGAGTGAGCCCATGGAATGTTGATCTTCAAAACAAGTGTCACAGTAGTGATCATTGCATTTTTCACAACGCTTTGTGCCTACTTAATGTACACATTTGTTGCTGCTGGTCATTTTTTTCAAACGCGGAAGGGCACTTATTTGAAAGTGACAGTATACACACATTTCAATGCTTACAAGATTGTGATTGCAGCTGTGCAACACGCTACACTGGTTGCAATATAGCTTCCTGCACTCGATGCAGTACGTTGACACGGAGCTAGCAGAACACTCAGAACATGAGACCTCAAATATCGAGCCTTTACTGGGCATAAAAATGGGCTTCCTGACGTCCTTATTTACAAGTATTTGAGGCTTTGTCCAGAGGGAGGCTCGAGTGCGTCGATTAAACCAAAACTCACAACCTGACTCAAAGTCCACAAATAAGTCATATACACCACGTGCGTAACTATAAGTTACTTCTCGGCTAGAAACACCACGCCAGACTCGCTGAATACAAACTGCAGAGGATATTTGCTGTCCTTTTTCTGAGTGACTCAGCTGTATGCTCTTTTGCAAGCCAAACAACACGCGTGAATGGTGTATTCGCCACAATGAAATAATTCTCTGTGAGAAGACATGTAACTGCGAGTCCACACGACCCACACAGGACAGCGAGCGCAGACTATCAGTGTGATACTTTGCCACTTTTGATTGGAATACATGCTGTTGTAGGAAGGCACAGGTCTTGGCATCAGGCTCGGTGAGCCTATCACTGCAAAAAAGTAAAGAATTGAAGAAAATGCTTGCGAGGCTATGAATCGTCTGCAGAAACTCGCTATAGCGCAAGTGCTTATCAACAGCTCCGGCGTTACTGTGATTGCGATTCTTCATAGACATGAGCTCAACATCACAGGGTCGCAGGCCAGTGGCGTTTGATGGCCACATTACGTTTGATGAGTCTTTTAGTAGCCGTAAGAAGCTCCCAATTCCTAGTAGACTCGTATTTTCCTTTTGACCATAGCTACAGTATGTCACAAATATTCGCTGAAGTTCAGCGTTATGATCACGATTGCAAACATTAGATTGCACCAAAATCTGATGCTGAATCTTCGTTTCGCGCGTACGCTCGAACATTGAGCGACCTGCTAGATGTGCTTCTGCTACTCTATAGTGCTGTCTTTCTGCTAGTTTATGATTTTGACAGTATAGATTGCGCTTGATACTGTCGGCAAATACACACGCGATTTCATTCATCAACTTGCATTTTGAGAAGTGTAGCGTAAATCTGCGGTACCTACGCCAGCACGCCACAATGACCGTGGCGTATTTTATTCTCAGTTTGAAATCAAGAATAGCGATCAATGCTGTCCAGGATGCCAAGGACAACAGACAATGGCGTGCCCTTTTCCCAAGTTGATGCTGGATCCAGCGTTTGAGAAATTTCTGGGTGAGAATTACCTGCACAGTGACTTATTTTACCGATGAAAAATTGGTGACTCTGCATCACACGCGCTCTATCCGAGACGCACCAGGGAGCTTCCTTGCAAGGTGCCCTCGCTGCAATGACTGTATATGAATGATTTGGCGTTCTATCGCCTTGTGCGATCTATCCTCTTTGTGGATAGCTCGCAGCAAGTCGTGGCGAATAATATTATGCTTCTGCTGAAGTCTGCAGTTGCAATGCGTCGTTGCCTTCATGTTTGTGGTTATGAGCTTGTAGTTTGTTCTCATGCGTACATTATGCTGTCTCAAAAAAGTTGTAATTTTTATTGCAGCAAACCACACTTTTGCATTTTCTTTGATTCTCAGCCGCCTCTGTCTGAATGCACTCTGGATTCTAGAAACTGTCATTTGCAAAGTACTAGCATAAACTATGCGATTGCGGTGGGGTTGCAGCAAAAACCAGCACTGAATTTTATGCGCCGCACCTTGCTGCTCAAAATTGTAGTTTGTTGAAGCGTTTGTGCTGCAATAGCGAGAAAGAACGAGCCGCTGATTATGACGATGCTTAGACTGTCTTGCACGCACTCGCGAAATGTTGCCTCGTTGTAAACGCTGGATGGAGCCAGCAGCAAAAGCCCCAATGTGAAAGTGATGTGGTTTCATATTGCCACCATCTCGACGTCTTCGCACTAGTCCCTGGATTCCCTTTGTGGCATGTTCTCGCAAGTGGTCAGCTGCCACCTCTTTCAGCATGTTATAACGCCGAAAGGCTCTAAATATTCTAGCATAATGCCACACAAGTTGTCTTGGAGCGTTTTTGACTCTTATTTCAAGTTTTCTATTAATATGTGGCGCCAATGAAAACCTTGTATCCATTACAACTCCTCTTAACACTGAAAGGACAAAGGTTTTGATTTCATTTGCAGCATGGGTCTTGGATTTAGCTCTAGAAACATATACCAACTTTATCCAACGGTCCCATGTACTTGATATTATATTTGCTGCTCTCATATTTGCAACCCTGCAGAGCAGAGTGGCTGCTTTGGCATGCGCAAGAGCGTGATTTTTGTTTTGCACGAGGAATTTCATCGGCAAGTTGCGTTTTATCCCTTCCAGAGTCACCTCGCGAAGTGCATTTCCTACAATAATATCTCGATCTCTACCGCAAAAATGGCGGGTTGATGGTCCCTGCCACTGACGTGCAAGTCTAAAACGAGAGACATCAATAAGCTTTGATAGATGCGTGACCATGCAATCTCCAACAGGATAATTGAACGCGAGCGGTCTTGTCGCAAATAGGGACCGTGGAAACGCATGCCTCGGTGTTGGACTGGGAGTTTTGCAGTTGATGGGAGAGTAAGAGATTCGCGGCCTGAGTAAGAGAATGTTTTTGTTGTTTTCAGTCACATTCGAAGCTGGGAAATCAGTCACACGCTCTAATGCCTGATACAACAAATCTGCATTAGAAATGGCGGCGACGAAATCAATGGCGTGCGAGGTTGTGGCCCCTAACATGGCGCCGCGAGGTAACGGGCCTCAGGCTGCAATGCCTGGGTACCGTAGGTATTGATACGGTACATTAAAAACATGTCAGCTCAGGACAACTTGAAATCGGCGCAAAATCTACTTCCAGGAGACTCACTCGGACGCAGGTTACAGTGAAGATGACTCGGACTACGTCTAGTCGTCTCGGACCGTGGCTCAACCCCCGAGTGGGCCGCCCCGCCGCGGCCGCCGGGCACCTCAGGCTCAGCCTGAGGCTGCGGCCGGACCATACCCGGACCCGCCCGAGGTTAGCCCGAGTCGAGGGATGAGGGGAAGCATGCTCCGGATCGACGTGAAGACTCGGGCCCACTCC
>JACLAA010005433.1_pt1 | contig 51995 bp, 37 predicted proteins | sample 8027891 | NCBI WGS metagenome assembly JACLAA01 (sample SAMN15724900, study PRJNA655200) | protist metagenome | isolation source: fluorescence activated cell sorting (FACS) single amplified genomes of... | place: Spain: Blaines Bay Microbial Observatory, Mediterranean Sea | collected 2016-01-19 | reverse complement strand
TTTTCTTCGATTACGATGACTTCATCGTCGTCATTCTCTTCCTCTTTCTTTGGTTCCATGGTACCGATCACCGGGACTTCTTCCTCTTGCTCCTCCTCCTCCTCGTCTGAGAACAAAATCGGCTGATCAGCGCGAGTACCTGCCTCGGTTGGAGGCATATCTTGAACTGCTACTACTTCTTCTTCTTCCCGGAGTACCTCCGGTAAGAGCTCATCCTCGTCATCGACGTCGGAAGAGATGACAACTTCATTATTCTCGAACGAATAGGCTTCATCGTCATTTATTATCACCGGAATATCATCATCTACACCATCTACACCAGCGCCGTAGTCATAGTGTTCTTCGTTTTCTGCATCCGTGGGATAGAGAGGGAAAATTTTTCGATCGTATTCGTCGATGTCGACGCCTTCGTTTACGCGCAAGTTCACGCCATCTCGAATCCTCTGCGTGTGTTGTCTCTTTTCGTTCACCGCACCACCAGCAATAGCATCTCCACACCACAATTCATCGTCAAAGTCATCGATTGAAGTGTTGGTTGAACCTCCCGGTCCCGATGGACTTCTCTCGATGCCTTGTAATTTCGACATGGAGCGAACAAGAAACTTAGTCATCGCACCGTGTTCAAAATTGTACACCTTTTGGTATTGACACTGGTATGGCAAGCTTCCCGCGAAACCTTTCTCTTTCATCTCTTGCAGATGCGTTCGCTGCTCGTCATCTTCAAAAACGAGCGATGAAGATGCCATCGTCGCAGTCGCCGCTGCCTTTCCTCTCATCTCGTCGGCCTCTAGGCGGTAGGCAATGAGGAGGGATTCGTTACCAACATCCAAAGCTTGATATTGCTTGGCCGGATTGGAGTCAAAAATGAGCGTCGAAGTGGAAGTGTACTTCCTCGATTTACTACTGTTTCCTACTTGGTTCTCTTGCAGTAGTTTCGTTCTCTTCGCAAGTGACGCCGCGGTTCTCGATTTCGTGCCGTTTTTCTCCTTCTTAGACGTACTCTCGATGCAAATCAACTCGCACGACGGAAATATCTCGTCCGGAATCATCCGCGGAGTGTCTTTGCACATCACGACGTATCGATCCGGCGTTTTCATCTTACCTTGTAAATCGTGGTATTTTTTCAATTCCGAGGTAAATTTGTTGTGTTCTTTTCCTTTGGTTGCTAACACGACAACTTTTCCGTTTCTCGCGCGACCGGTTCTACCCATACGCTGCACGGTTCTAATAACATCAACCACGTCGTAAAAGACGATTAAATCGACCGTTGGAATATCGAGGCCTTCTTCGCCGATCGATGTCGCGACTAAGCAGTTCAAGTTGCCATTTCGAAAGTCTTCGAGTACCGCTTTTTGTTCTGCTTGTTTCTGCCCTTTTTGTTTCTCGAAAATCAAAGGATCCGCGGCACCCTCTCCTCCTCCTGCTTTGATGTTGTTATTATTCTTGTGTTGCTGTTGCGCTAAAACTTGCTTTTCGCGATTGCGCCTATCTCGAGCGTTCTCTCCAGAGCCTTGGCCGACAAAAGGTGCAACTTTTACTCCACACGCGTTCTCGCCTCTCGGTTTGATTTCTCTCAACTGTTCGACGATATCTCGAACGGTGTCTCGATAACTGCAAAATATCATCACGCGCGTATCGTTACCACTGCTATTGTTACTATTATTACTAAATTGCTCCGCGACAACTTTTACGAGCTTCTGCAACTTTGGTGAGTGCTTTGCGCCGTTCGAGGCTAACGATCGAATTAGCTCGCATGCCTCTTTGAACTCTATGTGCTTGTCGCTCAAAACTTTCGCATGCGAAAGATTACGTGATATGAAATCGTACGCTTGAGAGGCACCAAATTTTGTGAACAAATCGATGATGTGTGTGATATGCTGCGCGTGTCGCAAAGAGTGCCCGCAGGCGTCTTTATTTCTCGTCGGAATTAGACCTCTTTGTACGAACGTCGACATTTGCTGCAGTAAAAATTTTGCCGGTGGATCAGCATTTGGAAGGTCAAGAAACCGTTTCACGTTATATGCAAGTCCATTCATCATTGATACCGGTATCCCGTGATTATTATTGTTATCAACGGGGTTAAACGCGCCAAATCCCGTAGCTTGTTTCAAATGCGGTTTCATCGAGTCCTTCAATAAAGTCAAAATACCCGCGGAAACATCGTCCTGGCTAATCGGCTCGACGACAAGATCTTTTCTGAACGTGTATTTCGCCACATCTACATCTAATTCGGATCGAAATTCAACTCTGTTAATATCTAACGCCGACACGATGTTTTGAACGCTTTCAAGCTCTTTCCCGGGAGTCGCCGTGAGCGCTAAAATTCGAAACACTGCGCCGCGTTCTTTCAACTTGGCGACAATTTGCGTGTACGCGTAATTCCCAACCGCCCTATGCGCTTCGTCCACGACTAAGCAGACGACATCTTTCGCGTTCAAATCGCCCGTTTCGATGTCGTTGCTCACCACCTGCGGTGTGCAAAAGAATACTTTCTTCTCCTTCCAATGCTCTCTGCGCGAATCCGAGACCGTTTTCCCTTTCTTCTTCGTGCTACCCATTAGCACGACGGTTTCTTCCGACGGGATGCCACAAATATCGTGGCACGCTTGCATTTGCTGATCGACCAAAGGTCTCGTCGGCGCTACGAAAATAACTTTCCCGTTTGGAAACCATCTCTTATAATTCAACATGACCACGGCGGCGATGAGCGTCTTGCCGAGACCGGTCGGTAAACACACTAAGGTGTTGTTCAAGAGCGCATTCGCGGCGATTGCGTATTGATACTCTCTCCGATTGACTTGTGCTGGGTAAATGTATGTCTGCGCGGCGGCTAAATCAATTTCAGATACCGGTTGTTGTTGTTTCTGCTGCTGCTGCTGCTGCTGCTGCTTTCGTTGCAAGTTTGTCGTCATCGCGTTCCCTAAAACGCTCCCGCGCGAAATATTATCGTGACTCGTATTAAACACTCTCGGCGCGTACTCACCGGGATTCTCAAACGCGTTTGGTCGATACCCGGACGGTAACGTTAACTGCGTCCCTCCCCCTTTGGCGACGGCGTTGTTGTTTCTCTTGGTCGTTTGCGTTTGCGTCGCCTTTTTCGGCTGCTGCGCGCTCACGTTATTCCTACTGTTATTCGTATTACTAGTATTATTAGTATCACTTTTATTAGTATCCGTCGTCGTCGTTACGAACATCCGCGCGATCGATTGTTGCTTCATCGTCGCCGGCGCCGCGTTTGAATTCGAAATGTGTGCACCTGCTTCCCCAGAGACGACGTTTTGCTCGCCTCCAAAATTTTCTTTCCGAATCATCATCTGCGTATTATTCGTCGTCGTCGTCGCCGCTCTCTTCTTTGCGTTTTCGGCGGCGACACCGCGCACCTCCTCCTCCTCTTTCTGCCTTCTCTCTCGCAACGCGGCGGCGGTTTCAACCATGGAATCAAACTTGGCCAAGTCCATCAAATCGTCCTCGTCGTCGCTGAAGAAACTCATCTTTTTACTACTCGATTTTGTATCTTAAAAAAACAGCGCTCAACAAAAGACCACAAAACGTGTCACTCCTCTACCAATACCACCATAAAAACCACCGAGACGAGACGACTCTCGACCTAATCTCTCTTTCTCTCTCTTCTTCTTCTTCTTCTTCTTCTTCTCTAAATGTTTGCGTGTTGTTGTTCTCGAGCGTGTGTATAAACCGGCGAAAAAATGACGAGGTGTCTGCTTGTTTGAAAAATTCCAAAAAATCTTCCTAAAAAAGAACACTTTGGGGGGGGCTGGTTTTTAGGTCATTTTTAAGCCATTTAACACCAGACAGAGACGAAAGAAGAAGAAGAGAGAAAGAGGAAGAACACAACACAGAGACACACAAAAGACACACAAACGCTTTCTTTAAGTATTACATATAAAAAGACGTAAACTAGAAAAATAAAATGGGCGCCTCGGTGCAATTCATGATCACCTCCGCCATGCGGGAAATATTAACGAACGAGTTGCAATTTTTAGACTCGGAAGTGGACGAGATGAAACCAGAGTTAGCGGCGAAAATGATCGAAACCGGGACGAAAAGACCGTTTGGGGACGGACGGGAAATGCCGGAGAGTTGGAAACGAGGGGCAATGCCGGAGAGGAAAAGAGACGTGTTGGGATTTTTCAGGAATATAAACTCGTTGCAAGTGATTGTTTTAGGGGCGATTGGCGTCCTCGCAGGGTTGGTCGTGACGAATAAAATCGAGCTCGAGACGCTGTTAGGAGGGGCGAGCACGGCCTTGCCGAAGGAGAAGTTATCGTCGCACGTGAAAAAGAAGAAGAAGAAGAAGAAGAAGGGAAAGAAGAGAACGATTCCTAAACGTACGAACGTGGTTGAAAATTAAAACGAACTCTAAACAAGTATTTAAATTAAAACGCGCCCTTCTTGTACGCGTAATAGCCCGCGACCAGGACGAAACCTGACCCGTCGGTAATCATGTACAGATATCCAATCCCACACATGACGAATACTCGTCGCGCCATAAATTCTAAATACTTCGGGTCTTTCGGTAACACGTTCCAAGAGTCTCTGTAGCCTTGGAGAAGAATTTCTCTGGCAAAAACAAATTGGCACAACGTGTCCCAACCGTACGTGCCGACGACGGTGAAGAGTAAGAGACCTAAAACTTTGTATCGAAACGCGTCGTCCGGCATGGAGACGAACTGTAACTTGTTGTTCAAATACGGAACGACTTCGAAGGCTGCCATGAACGAACCAATGAACAAAGCTGCTAAGGAGAGCAACAAAGTTTTGTTCTCCAAGGAACCCATCATGAACGGTCTGCCTTTATAGTTGACGAGCATGACGCAGACGCGTTGAACGGTTTCGATGAGAAAGATGACCGTGTTTAACAAACACGGCTCAAACGGCGGGCCTTGTTCCCAGAACGATCTCTGCGCTTCGCTCGCGTTTTTCTTCTCTTCTTCGGAAACTTTCGCGATTGGAATCGCCTCAGGGAACGCGGCTTTCTCACCTGTCGCCGCGTGGACCAACTCTGTGGCGTAGTTCATCACAAAGACGTGGATGACGAGTTGGCCTACGATGGACAAGAATAACGCCGGGTGAAAGATGGAGCGCAACGGTCGAACAGGGGATAGCGTGTGCACTGGGGTGGCGTACGAAAACGCTAAACCTGCCGCGGTTAAACACAAACCGCTCGCCATCATTTGATTGTCCGAAGATCGAATGCCGTCGGTGTACAACACCGACAACGAAAACGCGGAAATCAAACAAGATAACACGAGCACTTGCTGCATTTGAATCGAGGACACCAACGTGCACCTGCCTTGTCGAATAATATCTACCGCAGACCGAATGGTCGGTAAGCGAGACGTGAACGGAGCCGCCATGGAAGCGTCGCCGAGTTTCACTTGCGGAAGTTCGCCGTCTAAATCGTCCAAGTTTTGCATCATGTCGCTCATGCTCGGCGCTTTACCGCCTTGTCCGCCTTGTCTTGCCTTAGCTCTTTCCATCGCTCTGCGTTTTGATTCGCGAATCATTAGTTGCGTAGAATTTTTCATGGCGGTAAACTGCGCCCACTTTTCGCCTCGCGCCATTCTTTCCTTGAACTCTTCCTCGAACCAGACTTTTTGCAACGCTTGGAGTTCTTTCGTGTCTTTTTGCTGCGCGATTTTCTCCTCCATTTTCGCCTTCTTCACTTTTTCCGCTTGCTCTTTCACTCTTTGCATCTTCTCTTGGAACGTTTCCGCCTTGGCGAGCTTTTTACCTTTTTCTCCGTCGCCTTCTTCTTCTCCTTTACTCTCGTCGCCGCCTTCTTGTTTCAATTTCTTTGTGTTTGCGGACCCAAAGCCGGAGAGGAGCGCGACGCCGACGTGCGCTTGTTTTAACGCGCCGACGTCGTTCGCACCATCGCCGCACATGTACGTGTGTCTCCCCTGTTGTTTCAAACGTTTCAAGACCCTCTCTTTATCGTCCGGAGACATTCTGGCAAAGATAGACACAGAATCCAAGTAATCCCAAAGCTCGCTTTCTGATGAAGTGCCGCTCTCCGTCGTCGTCGTCGCGGCATAGCTGGCCGCGTTCAAGCTCTCCCCGGTGACGCACAACGAATACTTCTGAGCCAATTGTGGAATGCTCAAATCTTTGTAACTCCCGATGACTTGAATGCCTCCATCTTTATCTCTCTTCGCGGAGACCCATCGAAGACTGCCACCACTTTTGTTGTTCGATTGCTCGAGCTCGAGCACTGCCGCGCCGGCTAACCCTCCTTTCGCGATGCCAACTTCATTCCCGACGTGAAGGGCGGTTAAGGTAGCGTCCCCAGTCGCCATCATGACGCGATTACTCGAAGCGATGAGCGCGTTGATAACTTCTTCCGAATCCGTTCGAACGCGACAGGCAAACGCTAAAAATCCGGCAAATTCCAAATCGCATTCGACTTCGTCTCGAGATAACGGCGATTTCGCGTCGTTGACTCTTTTCGAATCCCCAGGTGATAACACTTTGTGCGCGAGCGCAATCACGCGCATACCTTTTTCCGCTAACGTGCGATATTGCGAGTCGAACCCATCCGGTTTACTCTTCAACAGCGTAGCAATTTTCTCAGGCGATCCTTTCACCAGCGCCCACGTTTGTTCGTTTTCGCCTTCATTTTGCTGAACGGTGGCGACGACGGACATGCGCTGTAAAGAACTCGCAAAGTGATTGCGCGCTAAAATTTTGGCGCTCGGGGTACCTTTCCACGTTCGTTTCTTGATCTCCTCGGAAAATTTCGGTTTCGATTTACTCGATTTCGGATCGTACTCCCATTTGGCGGCGAACAAGGCAGCTTGCTCCAACGGATCGCCGTACGTTTTCCCATCGATTTGGACTAAAGAATGACACCCGCCGATGATGATCGCGGACGTTTTCGAGCACTCGATCGGCGTGGCAATTTGCGCCGACGACATATTTTTACTCAAATCCGACGCGTCTACGACACCAACAGCGACAAGTTTATCCGAAGTAATCGTCCCGGTCTTATCGAATAAGCACGAATCAATCTTCCCCGCCATCGGTACTCGAAACGGTTCCGTGCAATACACGCCCGATTTCATCAACGCTAAAAGTGCTGTGTTCACCGCCATGGCAGTTTGCATGGGAAGTTCCGGAGGCACGACAGATGTCAAAATTAAAATACATCTCAACACTAACTCGTACTGCGAACGTTTGCCGTCCTTCATGCCAACCGTGAAGACGTGATACGAAGCCATGCACGCGAAAACCAACAAAATGAACAACAGAATCATCGTTTCTTTGGTATCTCCGGTGACTTGCTCCGAAGAAAACTCCATCATGCGCATTAACTTACCTTGCGTGGAAGAAAACCCAGTTCGCAAAACGTAGCACACGCACCCGTCGTCCGGCGTCGGCGGCACTTTTACCGGCCCATTAATACTACTACTACTATCCGAAGACTGTTGCATTAAAGTCGTTCCGGAGGATAACACGTGCGTTTTGTGAAGATCCTCGATGTCCAACCTCGCGTCTTCTTTATCGTCGTACGAGATCGCCTCCTTCATTTGCGGTACCGATTCGCCGGTCAAAGACGCTTCGTTCACCACCGCCGAGCCTTGCAAAATCAAGCAATCGCACGGAATGGTCGTTTCACCTTCCGGCTGTCTCTTCACGCTGACTATATCTCCGGGAACTAAATCTTCCGTCGAATGGTCCTCCCAGATGTTATTTCTAAACGCGTAAATTCTGCCAGTTTTCACCGCGATGCCTCTCAACGCCGTAATGTTCCTCTTCCTGGAAAACACCGTCGTCGCTTCGAAAATCAACATCGACAACATGTTGAACAGGGCGTACTTCCAATACTCGTCCATCAACCAAAGCATGCACGTGAACATTTGAAACACCGTCACTGGTCCGGTCAATTGTTCCTTGAACATTTCCATAAAAGTCGGCAACTCCACGTGCAAACAATTATCGCCGTACCGATTCATACAATCCTCGATTTCATCCGGCGCCATTCCAGTCGCGGTCTTTTTGAAGTAACTCGAAATCGGTAAATCCACCGGACAGGTCAACTCTCTCAACTCTCCTCTCGCCTTGCCGCTCTTCGCGTCTCGTTCCACCTCCACGTACTCGTACCGTTGCCTTTGAAACGTGCACCACAACGTCGACGTGTACGTAAACCCGTCCTCTTTACTCACCGAACTCAGCAAACGCATCTTCGTAATCTCCGGTTTCCCTTGGTGCGCGTGCGGCATGATTTCCAAATACGTATCCTCGTCCACCTCCGTAGCGTTGCGATACCGGAAAAACCGTCTCACTCTGACCGACCAGTGCTGCGCGAACATGATCAACGCGTGCGCGAACGCGACCGAAGCAAACTTAATCACCGCGACAAAGTCCGGCAACCACCACGCCGGCAACGTCGGAGGAATCTCGTACGTCACCGTTTGGTTCACCGACGACAGATCCTCTCCTAACAATCCGTTCTTGAATACTGACGAAGCTGATGCTTCTCCAGATGGTTCCTCCGCTCCATTTTTCACCTCCTTTTCCTCCTCCTCCTCGAAGCCGCCAAATCCATCGTCCTCGGTCGCCCACTCGTCCTTCACTTCAAACTTTTGCTTCGTCATCATCCCATCGTCTCCTCCCCCAAATCCACTCTTCTTCGTCACCAACTTCCCGTCCACGAACTCCGTCGGTTCGTACCCTTGACTCTTGTGATGTTCCATCGCAATTCGGTACGGTTTCCCGCTCGTCTCGTAACACTCGCGAAAGAAATACACCAGTAACGCGAGAAACGGGAGATGGTACAGACCGACGCGTGTGTTGTTTTTAGAGAGTGTAAAACTCACGCGAGGTTTGATCGCTCGAACCGACGCGATGGTCGGTGGGTACGTCACGTACACGCTACCTAAAAGCGATTTCGACATTTTGTTCTTCTTTTTCTTCTTCTTCTCCTTTTGAGGAGTATTCAAGTTGTTCTCTCGCGATGAGATGATTCGATCTCGAGATGATTTTGAATGAAGTTTTTCTCTTTTTTTTTTCTTTTTTTTCTTTCAAAAGGTCAGTCGTTTTTTTGGGAAATCAAATGCACTTCTCATCACTTCAAATTCCATCCCCTCTTGCGATTGATTTTCTGCGAGAGTGTGATTGTGATACAAGAAGAAGAAGAAGAAGAAGAAGAAGAAGAAGAAGGAGAAGCATAAATGAGAAAAAAGAATCCACACCCGCAGCGCGCGGTGAACGCGAGGACGGTTTTGAAGTGCGATTTTAGGGAGGAGAAGGGAGGAGAAGAAGAAGGAGACGTGGAGCGATTGCGGAGGATGCTCGCGTGCGTGCCGTGTCGTGATGTCGTGAAGGAGCAGAATCAGAAGCGAGAAGAGGAAACGACTTTTGTTGCTCGAGGAGTGAAGAGAAAGAGAGGGCACGAGTGCGATGTTTGCGAGAAGGTTTTTGCAAAACCATCCGATTTGGCCGTACACATGCGTATTCACACGAACGAGAAACCGTACGAATGTGATGTGTGCGATAAAGCTTTTCGTACATCTAGTGGTCTGAAAAGGCACATGCGTATTCACACGAACGAGAAACCGTATGAATGCGATGTGTGCGAGAAGCGTTTTACTCAAGCTGGTAGTTTGCAAAGCCACGTGCGTACTCATCATTAGCTCATCATTTGTAGTTCTAAATCATCACATACACCACTGACATACACATCGCAACAAGTTCATCATCGCAGATAATACCGAAAAAAATCCACCAACCGAAAATTTTCCCTCCTCCTGAGTTTGAGAGAATTTCTAGAATCGGCACAAAATACTCCGCGCGCACACATCAGAGCGCGAGAGCAGAGCGAGAGCACGACCACCACATCAACACCACCAACACTTTACTACTCGAGTAATACTACCACATCGCATCCGAATTGAAGACAAATAATGGGTAAAATCAAAATCGGATGCGCGACCGATTTGAGCGATAAAATCGCCGTCGTCACCGGGGCGAACACGGGCATTGGTTTTCACACGGCGAAACTTCTCGCAAAAGCAAACTTAAAAACAGTCGTTTTAGCCTGCCGGTCGAAAGAGAGAGCGCAATCGGCTAAGGAGGAGATTGAGAAGTTCTGTAAAAGCGGTGACGGTGAGAATGAATGCGTCGTGGAGGTGATGGAATTGGATTTGAGCGATACGGATTCCATCAATCGATTCGCGAAGGAGTTTCACAAAAAATTCAAAAGGCTGGACGTCTTGGTGAACAACGCCGGTTTAAACATGTCCGCGGGGTACTCGGGGCCGAAAGTCACCAAGCAAGGGTACGAGATGTGCATGGGGACGAACTATTTCGGGCATTTTATGCTGACGAGTTTGTTATTACCGGCGTTGCAGAAAGGGAAAGGGACGTCGCGAGTGGTGGCGCTGTCGAGCGTGACTTCGTGGTTCGGGTCGAATAAGTACCATTATTTCGTGAAAGGACCGTCGAAAACGAAAGGGAATTACTCGGCGAGTAAGTTGGCGTGTTTGGCGATGACTAGGGAGTTGCAAAGAAGGTTGGATAGGCAGGATCCGGATAACAACGTGGAGTGTGTGGCGGCGGATCCCGGGTTCGTGGCGTCGGATATTTGGAGGAACTACAACGTCGTTTGGCGAATGGTAGCCGGGTTGTTGGCGTTGACGCCGGAGGAAGGGGCGATGACGAGCGTGCACGCGGCGTCGTTGAAATCGGTCAAGAAAGGTCAGTTGTACATGCCGTTTTCGATTCGTTTGAGTAAGGTTTTTAAATTGAATAAAGGGTTGGGGTATAAGTGCATGGCGTTGCAGAGGGTGTTTGCGGGTTTTTGCGCGGACGATTGCGCGCCAAAGGCGAAGGATTTGAAATCGAACGAAAAGTTGTGGGATTTGAGCGTGGAATTCTGCAAAGAGAACGGGATGTCTGCGAGCGCGATGGGAGTATTGAACGCGTTGTAATTTATTTTTACTTCGTGGACGCGTACGCTTTTTGGTACCGTCGTAGAGTAAATTTTATCGATGTTTTACGATTGTGTGTGATATTATTAATCGAATATTTTCAAGAAGAAAAAAGCGCTCGCTCGCTCAAAGCGTGGACCACGGAATCTTCTCGCCGGCAAAAAACGGCACCACCACGTCTCCACCGAACTCGTACGTTTCTGGTACCTCCCACTCTTCTCGTTTCAACGTGATTGTCCCAGAATTCCTCGGCATTCGATAGAAATCCGCGCCGTTGTGACTCGCGAACGCTTCCAACTTGTCCAACTTCCCGACCGAATCAAACGCCATGGCGTAAAAACTCAACGCCGCGTGCGCGCTAAACACCCCAGCGCACCCACACGCGCTCTCTTTCGCGCCTTTTGGATGCGGTGCAGAATCCGTGCCCAAGAAAAACCGTTCGCTCTTCGGTCCTACCGCGGCGTTTAATACCGCTTCTCGATGTTCCTCTCGCTTTAAAATCGGCAAACAATAGACGTGCGGTCGCATGCCTCCTTTAAAAAGCGCGTTTCGATTCAACAAAACGTGCTGCGGCGTAATCGTCGCCGCCAATCTACCACTCTCGGGAAAGTTGGACACAAAATCCGCCGCGTTCTTCGTCGTTATGTGTTCCATCACTACCCGTAAATCTTTCACCTCTTCTAACAACGGCTTCAAAACTTCCTCGATGTATCGCGCCTCGCGATCGAAAATGTCCACCGATTGGTGCGTCACTTCCCCGTGTACTTGCAAAACCAACCCTAATTCGGCCATTTTCCTCAACGCCGGCATCACTTTCTTCTCGTCCGTCACTCCAAAACTCGAGTTCGTCGTCGCCCCGGCTGGATACAACTTAAACCCTCTCACGAATCCAGATTTCGCGGCGTCTTCCACCGTCCTCTCGCTCGTCTCGTCCGTTAAATACAAAGTCATGTGCGGTTCAAACTTCGCGTTCGTCGTTTTCGCCGCGTCTAAAATCAACTTTCGGTACGTATCCGCCTCTTCCGCCGTCCTTATCGGAGGTTGCAAGTTTGGCATTATGAGCGCTCGATCGAACGTTTTCGCGGTGTGTGGCACCACGGAGGCGATTTTTGCACCATCTCGCACGTGTAAGTGCCAATCGTCCGGTTTGGTCATCGTGAGCGTTTCGATAGAATTCTCGTTTCCTGTCGACGAAAACGACAAAACCACTCTTCCTCCTCCTCTTCGCGTTGGTATTCTTCTGGACGACGACGATGCTGTTCGTCGTTTACGTCGTCCTCCTCCTCCTCTGCAACGGTTTCCCGTGGAACTCTCGAAAGAATCCAAAGAAGAAACAAAAGAAACGCCTCCTCGTCGCAAAGAAGAAGAACAAGAAGGGGTCATCGTTCCTTTCCTCGTCCCCACCGTTGTCGTCTGAATCGTCGTCGTTCGCATCAGGAGCGTCGTCATCATCGCTCGCACGTTCATATCAGAGAAACAATCGTTTCTGTAAAAATGAAGCATTTTTCCCGCAGAAAGAGTTGCGTGTTCATACCATCTTAATACCACATCACGCGCGATGTCGCTTTCACTCTCTTCCGCGAATACGTACTCCTCCACCGCACAGAATATTGCTCTTTGTGCTGCTGGTGGTGGTCGACCGAAAACGACTCCGACGTTGACGCTTTTCCGTCGTTATTCTCAAAGACGTCGACGTGGTTTTCCAACGCGCTCGTCGCTCACGAGCGACACGTTTTCCGACGTAAACGACGACGAACGGAAGAGGAAACGAGCGGTATTGAAAGAAAAACTGATCGAATCCTGTCGAGGAACCTACCGAGGCGCCGTTGGGTTTTCCAACGACCGAGAGAGAGAAGATATCCGCAACGCGAAGGAAGCTTTGGAAACGTTTGGTGCGGAGGAAAAGGAGGAGGAAAAGGACTGGATGCGAAACCGCTTGAACGGACGATGGAAATTAATCTACACGACCGCGTTAGACGTGACCGGATTACTCGTTTTTTCGGTACCACCACCACCGTTGCCGTTTTTCCCACCGCCGCCAATCGTGGTTGGCGACATCTTTCAAGAGTTTAAGACGGACGCGAAGGAGATTGTGAACGAGATTCGAGCGTCCGTGCCGTGGGTGTTAGAGGAGAAAGACGGGGTGATTTTGAGGGTGAACGCGACGTATAAAGAAGTTGATGATAGCAGTAATAATAGTAAGAAAGCGTTAGAGTTGGTGTTTCAAGAGGCGGTGGTGAGCGACGTGAGGATATCGGAGTTAACGGAGACGTTGTTAGCGCCGGCGATTTTGCCGCGAAGCGAGTTGAATCAACGCGCGTTGTTATTTTTGAGGGATTTCGAGGTGAGGTTTCCGTTGTTCGGAAGAGCGGCGAGAGCGATGGGTGGTAGTGATGAAAACGGAGTTTCTGGTGCCGCGGTGGGGAGGTACGAGTTTAGTTATTGCGACGAGGACGTCTTGATTGGCAAAGCGACTGGGAGCCAAGGGATTTTTATCTTCACCAAAGATCATCAATCGCAAATGTAATAGTAATAGAAGCGGCGTATTGTTTAGTTAACTAAAGATTAGGTTTGGCATTGCAAATATATATCTATTCTTTCTTAATTCTAAAATTTATTCAGCCGGTCCGCGACCGCGCATGTTCACGCCGGCTCTTAACACTTGATCTACCAACAACAACTGCGTCGCAACAACCGGCGCGCTTTGCAAAATTTGCATCTTCACCAAATAGTTATCGTACACGCCACTCGTCGTCGGGTCGAACGGCTCACCGGTCGTCACGTCAATACCGACGATGTTTCCGTTTTCGTGTTCGTCCGTGAGCGAAATGACCGCGTCTTGCGCGTCGTACCCCGAGTTCTCCGCTAATGTTTTCGGGATGACGAGCATAGCTTCCGCGAAAGCCTCCACGCCTCTCTTGGCTCTTCCTTCCACCGTTTTCTTCGTCACTTCGTTCAAGTGGACGAACAAACCAGCCTCGAACGCCCCGGCTCCAGGGATGACCGCCTTGTCGATTAAAGTGTTCTTCACCGCGCGCAAACCGTCTCTCACGGCGTCTTTCAACTGAATGATCGTGTGTTGGTTCGGACCTTTTAACAAAATCGTGCACGACGTCGGGTTCGAGACGTCCTCGATGAACGTAAACTTTTCGTCTCCTAATATGTGTTCGTACACTTCACCCGCGTGGCCTAAAACTTCCGGCGATAACTCCTCCGGCGAGTTCACGCACACCCCGCCGCACGCCAAAACTAATCGTTCCATATTTCTCCTCTTCGCTCGTCGTAATCCTAAAATATTCTCTTTCGCCAACATATCCAACGAAATCGGGTCGATGCCTTTCTGCGTGATCACCACGAATCCTTTATCGTTCCCTTCGCAGACTTTCTTCTTCAACGCGATGACTTGTCTCACGACGTCGTCGGTAAACTTCCTCTCCGCCTCGACCATCCTCTCTCTTTGCTCCGCGTCCGAGTACATAAAACTCGAATTCACCTCGGACTTTTCGTACTCCATGCTTATGTTACACGTCAAAATATACGCATCAGCCACGTGTTTCGGCATATCCGGATGTCTCGACCCGTGATCTAAAACCAACCCTTTAATCAACTTCGTCTCCGAATCTTCCTTGTGCTTCATCGTCATAATTTCCACCATGTGCAAATCAATCGGCATTTGCGGTCTGGAAATGCACAACACCGCGTCCGTGACGATAGTCGTCAACATATCCGCCAAATGCTCTTCCAACTTTGTCCTCAACGCCGTCCTCGCCACGCACAACAACATCTCTCGGTCCGGATTCTCCACGCCTCCCGTTTCCACGCGAAACTGTTTCAAAAACTCAATCGCGCTCTTCTTCGCAGCCTCCAAACCTTCTACAATCACTCTCGGGTGCACGCCTTCGTTCAAATACCGCTCCGCTTGTTTCATCAACTCCCCGGTGATTAACACCGTCGACGAGGTCCCGTCGCCGGAAATGTCGTCTTGCGCCACCGCCGACCGCGCAATCATAATCGCCGTCGGGTTTTGAATCTGCATCTCTTTCAACAGAACGTTGCCATCTTTCGTCAGCTTCAAGCCTGTTCGTTGTGTTCAAACAACAAAAACGCGTTTTGTAGTAAAATGGAGAAACAGATCGTTTGCATTTCGTTGTTGTGTCGATGTTGATGTCAGTATTACGCGCATAATAATAAGCCTCGAAATAGTTGTTTTTTGGTGGAAAATTTCCAAAAAGTCAAACAAAACGGCGGCAAGTCTCTCGCACGATGAGATCGATCGCCTTTTCCGACGCGGGTTCCCGGTGGGAGGAGGAAACTCTGCGCTACTTTCATCGTAACAACGAGCGCGAGAGATCATCCTTTCCACGTAACGACCAAAAACCGAAAGAAAAGAAAAGAAAGGAAAGAGAAAACGAGAAGAGTTTGTGTACCTCCGGCACCGTCGACGAGCATCTTAATCGTCCCTCTCGGCCCGAGATTGGTTCTCATGACGTCTTGCAAACCTTTCGCGGCGTTGATGTTCATGAACAAAGCCGCGGCTTTATCCATGCTTTCGGCGTTTGGGTTCACCGAACGGAGAGAGGAGGACATTTTGATGGGAAGTTTTGGTCGGTCGTTGGTGTTGGTGTTGTGAGTAAAGGTCGTGGAGTGCTTTTGAAATTTGTGCGGCGACGGCTCCGAAGTGCAAAATGTTGACTTTACGACAAAGAAGAAATTTTCGCTTTCTTTTTCCAACGACGACGACGAATACGCGTACAAATAATGTTTACATCTTTTTGCTATACGAAATCTACTCTCTATATGCTGCGACTACGACTACGACTAAAATGACTACCGCGAGAAGTTTTTGTCAGCCTTGAGTGTCGATGACTCCAGCCTCCGATTTTTTGAGCGCTACGTAAACGCGTCTAGTCCTCGTTGTTGTTCTCGTCCGGGCCTTCAACAAACATTCGGTTGACAAACTCGTAGGTGAAAAAAGTCACCCCGGTAGACGGTAACATCCGCGCGAGATTTGGCACCATGCCTTTATACATGCCAGATATGCCTTCTCTTCTCGATATCGTTCCGAACGATTGGAGTAAGCTTTTATATTTAATCTGGTTTCGTTCGATTTGAAGTTTTTGCATTCGAGCGCGAACGACTTGTTGCGGGTACGTGATCAGAGAGGCAACTATTTTTGAAAGCATGCCGTAGATGCCGCACTCGGCGCTGGTGAGCTCTCTTTGCTCGCTCGTTGGAGCGATGCCATCGTCGTCGTTCTTTTTGCCACCATTCTCGAGTGCAAAAATCGCTCCTCCTTCTCCTCTGGCTAAACTCTTCAGATTTTCGTAACACGTGAACTGAATGGCGCCGTGCGACACCAACAACAAGCTCGGCGTCAATCCTTTATACAATCCGGGAATGCCTTCGGTTCGTGCGATTGAATACAAACAATCGATTAACCCTTTATATCTCACCACCACTTTAGTAGGTTTTTGAACTTTAACTCCTCCACCCCCGGCACGGCCGCTGCTGCCGCTGCTGCCGCTGCTACTACTCTTCGCCTCCATTCCGCCTCCTCCGCCTCTCTCTTGCAGCGCCAGCCTCGTCTTCGCTACCCATATCGGATTCGTCAATAAACTCACGCAAACGCCCGCCTCCGCCGCCGCCAATAACGTCTCCCCCGAACTAATACTCTTCTTCTCCTTTGTCTTCTTCTTCTCAACCTCGCCGTCGTCGTTCGACGCTTTCTCGTACCGTTTCCGCGCTCGATCGTAAAACGCGAAATACATCGCCCACGATGCCGTGTTCCCGACCACTGCCGGCGAAAGTCCCGCGTATAAGCCTCTCGCGCCTTCGTTTTTCAGAATCGTTTTAAACGCGTGCAAAGTGCCGTTGTATTTCGTGGCGATTTGTAAGTCTTGCACTTGCAATCTGGTCTTGATGACATCGAGCGGGTGTAACGTTATCGTGGCCATAAACCCAGCCGTCGCGCCCGAGACGGCTTCTTTGTTCATTCTTCTCGTTTCTGGTTCTTTTTTACCTCATCGTCTCGAAAAACGAGCCTCTACGTATATATCAAAGAGAGTATAGTAGTGCGTCTATACAGTTTGGATATCACACCAACACGCAAGAGCAATACGGTCACCCTTTCTCGAAAAAAGAGAGGCAGACAGATTTTGTGTGAGAGAGAGAGACGCGAGAGAAGCAGACGAAGAGGAAACGAACCGCCGGGGTCGTCGTCCTCTCTCACAGTGTTGGTTTTTTCAGATTTTCTTTCGTCTGTCTTTTTTATATTTCCGGAAAACCATTCGAATTCCTCCTTTTATTTACACGGTACGTTCCTGCATCTATATCGCGGCGCTCTTTTATTTTTCTACCATACTCTTCGAACGAAGAACACCGTTACTGTTGTGCCCTTCTGCGAAAAAGTGTTCTCGTTCGATCTCTTCGCGCGCGTTTTGCGAATTCCTTTGTTCGCGTCGCGTCTTCTCCGGCGCGATTTCGAGAGACAAATCGGATGGACGGCGCATAAACATTCAGAGAGAGAGAAAAAAAAAGCGATTTTGGCGGCAGTGTCCAATTTTGAATCCGATGACCGCGCGATAGTTCCAGCCAAAAGCGCACGCGTTCAGATCAGAGACGATTTTCTCATTCACGCGTTCGCATCGCGCATGATTTGTGCGAGATTTTCGTCGCTTCATATTCGCGTCGTGGTGCCGGGCGGCGCGCGAGAGGTGAACCGCGAGAAGTCGAAAAATCTCATCTCTCAGAGAGAGAGATGAGAGTGGAAGCGACGGCTGTCCGCTCATTTTTCGCCTGAAAAGCCCCAAAAATACAACAATTTTGACACTGACTTTGAAACGCTTTTCTCAACCCTCCCTTCCTTTTTTAATCGACAACTTTACAGAAAATCTCATAAATTAACAATGTCTGAAGGCAAAGAGCATCTCTCCATCGTTATCTGCGGTCACGTCGATTCCGGCAAGTCCACGACCACGGGTCGTTTGTTATTCGAACTCGGCGGTATCCCGGAACGTGAAGTCGAAAAGTTAAAAGCCGAGGCCGATGCCTTGGGTAAATCCTCTTTCGCGTTTGCGTTCTATATGGATCGCCAAAAGGAAGAGCGCGAACGTGGTGTGACCATCTCGTGCACGACCAAGGAGTTTTTCACCGACAAGTGGCACTACACCATCATCGACGCGCCGGGGCACAGAGATTTTATCAAGAACATGATCTCTGGCGCCGCGCAAGCCGATGTTGCTTTGTTGATGGTCCCGGCCGATGGTAACTTTACCACGGCTATCCAAAAGGGTAACCACAAGGCTGGTGAAGTCCAAGGCCAAACGCGTCAGCACGCGCGTTTGCTTAACTTGTTGGGCGTCAAGCAATTGATTGTTGGTATCAACAAGATGGATTGCGACACCGCCGGCTACAAGGAGGAAAGGTACAACGAAATTCGCGACGAAATGCGCAACATGTTGTCCAAGGTCGGTTGGAAGCCTGACTTCGTCTCCAAGTGCGTCCCGGTCTTGCCGATCTCTGGCTGGATGGGTGACAACTTGATCAAGAAGACTACCAACATGGGCTGGTGGAGCGGCGTCGACGTCGAAAGTTTCGACGGCAAGGCGGAAAAGCACCACATCGAGTGCTTGTTGGACGTGTTGAACAACATGGTCAACAGACCGGAACGTAACCCGGAATTGCCGATGAGATTGCCGATCTCTGGTGTCTACAAGATCAAGGGTGTCGGGGATGTCCTCGCCGGCCGCGTCGAACAAGGCGTCGTCAAGCCGGGGGAGGAAGTTGTCTTCTTGCCGACCAACACCACGTCCAACCCGTGTGGTGGTAAGGTTTTCACCGTCGAAATGCACCACAAGCGTGTCGAAGCTGCCAACCCGGGCGACAACGTTGGTATGAACGTTAAGGGTCTCGACAAATTGAACATGCCGAGATCTGGCGACGTCATGGTGTACAAGGCTGACAAGTCTTTGGCGCCGTGCAAGGAATTCACCGCGCAAGTCCAAACTTTGGACATTCCGGGTGAATTGAAGACTGGCTACTCCCCGATCGGTTTCGTCCGATGCGGCCGCTCCGCGTGCAAGATGACGGCGTTGAACTTCAAGGTTGGTAAGGAAACTGGCGGCAAAAAGCTCGAAGGTCCGGCCTCCTTGAAATCCAACGAAGTCGCCGAGGTCGTCTTTGAACCGGTCCACCCGATGGTTGTCGATTCCTTCAAGAAGTGTGAGGGTTTGTCCCGTATCGCATTTTTGGACGGTAACACCGCCGTCATGCTCGGTAAGATCACGAAAGTGACTTACAAGGAAGGATAAATATGTGCGAGTGTGAAGTGTTTGTACGTGTGAGAAAGTTTGAAAGAAAATTTTCGCATGTCTCTCCTTTCAAAAAAGCAATCGTATCATAAATCCATTTTTAAGCGTGTGTAGTGTGGTGTAAGGTAGTCTATAAGTATATAAATAACTTTAATAATAATACTATTAAAAGAAATTTGAATGAATGAATGTATGAAATCGTTTGACCTCGTTTGTTCTCTCTTCGTGTGGTGTTATTTACAACTGCATTTGTTTGTTCGTTAATAATTATTCGCGAGAAATTTTCGCCGTCGCCTTTTGAAGCCACTCCTTGACTTCCTCCTTCTGCACTCTCGGGCTTATTTTCTCCCAGACTTGTTCGTGATATCTGTTCACCCACGCGATTTCATCATCAGACATGATCTTCAAGTCCATCAATTTGGTTTGGATCGGAATAAACGTCAAGCACTCAAAGCTCAAGTAGCCTTTCCCTTGGAAGTTGTGTTCAGTTTTCGCCTCGCGGCAAATGAGAAGATTTTCAATTCGAATGCCAAACTGACCGTCTTCGTAGTACCCCGGTTCGTTGGAGACAATCATCCCATCTTTAATAGGCGTCGTGTTCCCCCACCGCGGAGAGATACTTTGCGGGCCTTCGTGTACGTTCAACGCGGCGCCGACGCCATGCCCGGTGCCGTGTCTGTAATCTAATCCGGCGGACCATAAGTGTTGTCTCGCGAACGTATCGAGAGCCATGCCAGGAGTACCCACCGGAAACGTCGCCGAATCTAACGCGATGTGGCCTTTCAATACTCTCGTGTAACACATCGTTTCGTACGCAGAAGGTGTTCCGAGATGGTGCGTCCTCGTCACGTCCGTCGTGCCGCACAGAAACTGTCCTCCGGAATCTAACAAGACCATGGAATCTTTTGTAATTTTTCTCGCCGACTCTTCCGTGGCTCGGTAATGCACGACTGCACCGTGAGGACCTTCACCGACGATGCTCGGGAACGATTCTTCGACGTACCCGTTTTGCTCGGCGCGTAAGGAGGAAACTTTCTCGCCGACGTTGAATTCGTTCAAATCTTTGTTACCTTCTCCCGCCTGTTTCTCGAGCCACCACCACAACTCGCTCATGGCCACGCCATCCATCAAGTGCGCCTCGCGCATGCCTTCCAACTCTGCTTCGTTCTTGATCGCTTTGGCCATTGGAATTGGACTAACGCCTAACTTAATTTGTTGGTTGCTATCGTTACCACCGCCGCTGTTATCGCTTTTAGCCACTTTCGCCGGACGACTCTCATCGATATTATTCTCAGCCGCTTTGATACCTTTCATTGCCTCGTCGTACGTATTCACGGAAACCTTATCCTCGTCGATCCAAATTTTCGTGCCTTTCTCCGCCATCTCTCGCAAACACTTCCCAACGTCTTCGTACGGCTTCACTTCCACCCCAGACTCTTTCAAATGTTGCGCAACCTCCTCGTTCACCTTATCTCTGTCCACGAACATAAACGCCTCTTTCTCCGTCACCAACACGTGTGACAAGCACACCGGATTACACTCCGCGTCGCCACCTCTCACGTTGACCAACCACATGATATCGTCCAACGCGGAAACTACCAAACATTCCTGCTTCTCCTTTGCCATCTCTTTCCTGATATCCGTCAATTTATCCTTGGCTGATTTTCCCGCGTATTTCATCGCGTGCACCCTCAACATCGCCTTTGGCATCCCAGGCCGTTTCTCTTCGCCTTCTTCGTTCTCCCACACAAAATCCACTAAATTCTTCTCAACTTTAACCAGCTTACCGTCGCCTCCTTCTCCTCTTCCCCCGGCATTCTTCTTCCTCATCAACTCCTCCAACTGCCTCGCCTCGGCGACCGAGTGCACGTTCGCGTCCACGGCGAGCGCCGCCCCACTCTCCATATTCTCTCTCAACCATTTCTGCACGGACGGCACGTCCTTCTCGCCTTGTTTCATCAGCTGCCACGCCGGAGAATCCAACTCTTGCTCGGCTTGTAAAAAATACCTCCCGTCCGTCCATAACATCGCGCTCGTTTTCGTCACCAAACACGTCCCAGCTGAACCGGTAAAGTTGGAGATGTACTTCCTCCTCTCGAAACATTTGGAAACGTACTCGCTGAAGTGCGGGTCTTGCGATGGAATCAGAACGGCGGAAATGTTTCGTTTATTCATTTCCAGGCGCAGTGCGGCGAGTTTCGCGTTGTTGTCCTTCATTTTCTTGTTGTTGTTCTCGTTGTTGTTGTTGCTTTCCACTTCTCTCGTCGTTTGGACTTTGGTTGACGACGACGACGACTTCGCGACGAGTAATCTCCTCCGAGACTTTGACGACGATACGGACGACTTTCGTTGCTTTCGAGAAGAGAACAACAGGGGCAAACGCGAAGAAGCAGAAGAAGAAGCGGACGTAACGGTAGGTGTGCTCGTCCTTTTCGCGTGTAAAAAGAGCGACCTCGTGAGCATTTTATGTGACGTTTCAGAGGAGCAGATTTAGGAGAGATTTTCGTCAAAGTTGCGGGTTCAATCCGCTCCTTTCTAAGAAAGCTTTTTCGCGCGTATGTGCTCGCTAGTATTACTATTGTTACTCCTAAAACTCCCTATTTGAACGGTTGTTCGTTTCCTTCCTTTTACTCGTACTTAACACCTTTCGAAGACTTTATACAGCTGCTCCAAGCACGCGACTTCGACGACAGTGCCGTCCTTGGCGAACCGGGCGGGAGGCGCGAAGGCGGATGAGCTCAGCGCCGGGAAGACGATATGCTTCGTTTGCCACGTACTTTCGTCGTTTTTGTCGTCGTCGTTTTTATTATTGTTGTCTTTAACTTCTCTTCCTGTCTCGTCGTCTTCATCGTCTTCGTCGTCTAAAACGCCGTAAAACTCGGCTAAACATTCCGCGATGGTCACGAAGCATCGCTTTTCGTTCGACCAGTCGACTTTCTCGCGTAAAGATTTTAAAAACTCAGGGAGACGAGAGACATCTGGGGAGTGGCCGTCTAATATTTCCGGTAACGCGGAAATGACGACGACATCTGCATTGTCGTGATCCTCTTTTGCTTTTTCTTCCTTTGATGTTGTCTTCTTCTTTTCAATCGCGATGCCAAAATATTCTTTGAGCATCTTCGCGTGGCGAAGCAACAGTTCCTCGACCTTTCCTTTTGCTTCCTCTACTCCTTCTTTTTCTTCTTCTCCGAGCAAATCGCACACGCAAGCCGGAGGCCGTATCGAAATCGGTTTAAAGCCGTTAAACTTTGCCATGGCGAGCTGATACATCAAAACTCGCGAAGCCGCGTTGACGTTTATCATTAACAGTTTCGTGCCATGTTGAATCAACCATTTTCCCGCGGAGATATCCGCAGGGCCGACGATGGTATGCGAGCGAAGCATTTCCGCGATTTCATCGTCTGCTTCTTCTCGAATAGTTTCGCATATTTCCGTGATCGAGGTCAAATCCGTGTAATAAGGCGCGATATCGTTCATCGCGCCTTCGCTCCCGTCCTTGTTCGGTCGATTTCGTCTCGCGCGCACGTTTCGACGCACTTCTTCCAGTAAAGTTATCGACCCGCTCTTGCGTCTGTTGTTCGTTGCATCATTTCCTTCTCCAACGTCTTCTCTGTTTTCTCCTCCCGTCGTAGCGGCAACATCGCTGGCGCTACCACCACCACCGACCGATGTTTTGCGATAAAACGCGTCTAAACTCGCCATATCTTTCGTTGGATTCGTGCGCACGAGTTTGTGGTCGCCACCGGCTTTTTCTCTTTGTGTCGTTTTCGTTTTCATCGTTAGTATTTGTTGTTGTTGTCGCTGAGTTTGCGTCACGCGTTCTTCTTGATCTTCTCCTTCTTCTTCTCCTCCTTCTTCTGCTTTCTTCTTCGCGATGTTTATTTTCTCTTGCGCTCCCGGCAACAAAGTTTGCACCGTAAACGTTCGCGCGGCATTGCTTTTCACCAGCGCCTTCTCCAACGCTGTTTGCACGCGTTCGACGATTTCCTCTTGGTGCATAAAGTGTACCTCTCTTTTCGTCGGATGCACGTTCACGTCCACGTCTTTAAAGGGAAGTTTCATGCTCAAAAATACGAACGGTTTTTCGCGCGAGGAGGACGGTAAAACCGATTGATACGCGGTTTCGATGGCTCTTTTTAACGCAGAACATTCCACCAATCGGCCGTTGATGAACAAGATGAACGTCGTTTTCTTCGCTTTGTAATTGGCGTTTGAGTATAAGATGTCGCATTCCATGTGGAATTGCGCCATTTTCTTCTCCAGCTTGTCGTTGTTCGTTTTCAGTCGCAACGGTAAGACTTCTTTGGAGACGGTTGGACCGTAGATTTGGCCGATGCGTTCGAGTCGACATTTTTGCGACGACGAAGAAGGAGACGGTTCGTTTTCTTCTCCATTTTCTCTATCTCCTTCTCTCTCTCCTTCGCTACCACCACCGCCGCTGCTGCTCAAAACCACCAAGGGCGCGTTCACCGTCGCCCGCGTCTCCCCGACTTTCCTACACGAAAACGCCACGTCCGGTCGACTCGATGCGTATCTCGTCACCACGTCTAAAATCTTCGCGTACTCCTCCGCCCCAGATTTCAACGCGTTCCTCCTCGTTTTCACGTTATAAAACAAATTTTCCACCGCGATGGTCGTCCCAGTCACCCCAGCGCACATTTCCTTCGTCCCTTCTCTCATTTTCCCGTCTCGATACGACGCTTTCCACGCGCACTTTCCCCCGCTTCTCGCCGTCGTTATCGTCACGTCCGCCACGTACGTCATCGACGCCAACGCTTCGCCTCGAAATCCAAACGTTTCCATCGCTTCTAAATCTTCAAATTTTTCCAGCTTTGACGTCGTGTGCCTTTCGCACACGATTTCTAAATCCTCCTCGCGAATCCCGATGCCGTTATCGGTGATTTGGAGTAACTTCTTCCCTCCGTCTTTGCACAGGATGGATATTTGCGTCGCGGAAGCATCCAAGCTGTTTTCGATTAATTCTTTCAAAGCGGAATGTGGTCCGTGGATGACCTTTTCATTGTTTGTTGATATTTTCATTTTCATCATCATCATCATCATCAGAGAGAGAAAGAAAGAGAGAGAGTGAGAGAGATTGAGCGCGCGTTTGCGGTCAGTTACTACTCACTCGAGCACGCGCCAACGATTTCAGAGTTCCTCTCCTCACTTCTCATCGATCGAAAGAGAGAGAAAGAGAGAAGAAAGACAAGAAAGAGAGATTTTGAAAATGTAAACACATTTCCCCTAAAAGGAGTACACTAAAAACACGTTTCGTTTCAGAAGAAGGAAGAAGACAAAGAAGAAGAACGAAAGAGAAAAAACTGTATAGTAGTACCTCTCCAGCGGCGACTCGGTTCACCACGGACTCCGGTAACCGTTTGATTTCTTTCACTTGGACCACTTTTACGATTTGTTCGTTTTCTCGCATTTTTGTTCTGAAGCATTTCGAATTTTCCCCAAAACACAAGTGTTTGTTATTAGTACTAGTATTCATTCCTTTTTGCACGAGAGCGCCGAAAAACGAGAGACATGCCCGAAGTTGAAGGTGGTGAATCATCAGACGACGTCTACCCGTTCCACGGCGTCGACGGCGAAAACAATCCAATCGGGCCGTGCGATGCGTTCTGGAAACGCGTGTTAACGAAGAAGATACGAAAGGATGTTGACGATGATGAGAATACTAAAGAAGGAAAACTCCTGTGGTATCACCAAGGCGTGGAGTACTGGAATCACGTCGATGCAACCGTCGACGGCGTTTTAGGCGGGTTCGGATCGGTTTCCGGAGCAGACGCGAAAGAAAACGAACGGATTTTAAGAACGATGATGTACCCAGAGGGAGAGTTTAGTGAGATTTTGGAGAAGAGAGCGCTGGATGTCGGCGCCGGGGTAGGGAGAGTTTCGGTGCGTGATTTTGTTTGTGTTATCGTTTTCTCTTTTCGTCGTCGACTTCAGGTTGTTCTTCCGTTTGTGTGCGCGCATATATCATCGTCTCGACTGACCTTTTCGTTGTTTACGACTGACGCGAACAGAGCACATTCTTGACGAAGTTCTTCCGTTCGGTAGATTTGCTGGAACCGGTGCATCACTTCATAGAAAAAGCCAAGGCGACGTTGAAGGATAAGGTGCAAAACTATTTCGAGGAAAGCTTGGAGGAGTTTAGCTTTGAAGAGGATGGGAAGGCGCTCGCGGGGTACGACGTGATTTGGATTCAGTGGTGCATAGGACAACTTTCCGACGCGGACTTTATCGATTTGTTGAAAAGAGCAAAGGTGAACGCCGATGGATTTATAGTCGTGAAAGAGAATAATTGCTCGAAAGGGTTTCACTGGGACGACCAAGATAGCAGCATAACTCGATCGGATAACTATTTCAGGTGGATATTTGAACAGGCTGGGATGGAAGTCGTGAATTCCAAGATGTCCGACGTATTTCCAAAGGAATTATTCGCGGTGAGAACGTACGTTTTAAAACGCTCCCCTCCAAAGAAGAAGAGCCAGTAAAGAGTTTAGCTTTTAGATAGCTTTAGTAGTGTGTAGTATTGATGTGTTATACAGCTTTTTAGTATTATTAATTGTGATGTGGTTTTTAAATCGACGGCACGACTTCATCCACGGCTGGCTTTTCCCAATTTTGTTTATACGTGCCTTCATCCAACTCGCCCATTTGTTCTTTCACGGCGTCGTCGAATTTTTCCACGTTGGCCCCGGAGTGCGAGTGCGTCAATTCGCCGTCTTTGAACACGAAAAACGTCGGCGTCGTTTTCACCGCCAAACGATCTCTCGCCAAGTGAATCGTGCTCGCGTTTTCGTTCCCGTAAATGCGAACGAATCTCGCGTTTTCTCTGAAATCCAACGCGCGTTGCTCAAAGTGCGGGAGAAATTTCTTACACGGCGCGCAACTGGTAAAGCCAACTTTTAAAACCACGCAGCGTCCGGTCCCTTTTTCTTCGCTCAACACTTGGTCCACGGCTTGTTCGGTGTGTAAAACCGTAACCGCACCAGTGCCGACGACTTGGCGATACCAGCCTTCAAACTCCTCGAACGAGATTTGGTTCGAATCGTCCATGTCTACGTCCACGATCAACTCACGAATCTCATCCGGCGGTAAGCGGATCCCCAAGGCGGAAACCATGCGAATAAACGAGTCTCTGTCGACCGTCTCAGACGATGCCGGGTCGCTGAATCGATCAAACAACGTTCTCAGCTGTTCGGTATCGACCAACTGAGGGGATTTACCCAACTCTTTGCCAATCGCCGCGCGCACTCTCAGCACGTCCGCGGCATATCGGAATCGAAAGCCGCCACCTGCAGCCGCACCTCGCACGCCTTCTGTTCTGTTCGCCCCGCCTTTCACCAACGGCGCGGCTTGCTTCTGCGCCAACGTAACGGACAATTCAGGCACCAAGTGCGACCACTTATCAAAGTTCTCACCGGCGCTGCCGGCGACGACCCATCGTTTCAAACCACCTCTTGCGCATCTGCACGCTTCGACTCTCGCCAAGTGCACCGCAACTCTCGTCGCCCATTTGCTCCACTGCTCTTCGTCCTCACAATCTTTGCTCGGTGGTGGACACGCCGACCATTCCTCGTTGTTCCAAGTCGACGCCAAATCCGCCGAGCGGAAATCGGCGTTTGTTAACAATGTGCCGTCTTTAAACAACGCGACGTGCATTGCCTCTTGCCCAGCCGTCACCACGCCGACTAAACCATCCATTTCGTTCACTTTTTCGTTACTCGAGTCGTTGACTTTGTTCACGTCGCCCCATAAATCGGCGTGGCCGTATCCGTGCGCTTCCGCACCGGTAATCACCGCCACGTCCAATCCGACCAAGTTACGAAATGATTCCTCCGTTTCCTCTCTTTCCGCTCTTGACTCTGTCGGCGATAAGGATTCCATCATATCGTACTGTTGCACCGTCGCGTTATCTTGCTGCTCCGCGTGCCACACGCCCGGTAACGCCACCGCAACGCCACCTTGCCATTTCAATCGTTTGCACAACGACTTCAACGCGACTCCGACGTTGTTAATGTCCAACACATCCGTCACTTCCTCCTCGATGAGCTCTGAATCCAACTCGCCCGAGCGCACGGACACGATCGCGGCGGTGATGTACCCACCAGACGCGTACGCGCCCAACACAAACTCTGGTCCAGAGGAAAACACGTCCGAAAAATCCACCGAGTTCCCGGGCAAAGAGACTGCACCGCCCTCCACCGTTGACCCGTCTCCGTCGGAAGAAGTCGAAGGCGAAACCTCCACCCCTCTCTGTCCTTCCTCCACTTCCAAATCCGCCATACCTCTGCACTCGTCGCCTTCCGCGCAACTCGCTTTTTCGCCTCTCAATTCCAAACCGACTCTTCCTAACGCCATAATCCCCGCCCCGACGGCGCTATCGCCGCCCAACTTTAACCGGTTGCTACTAATGAGCTTATACATCAAACTCGCGACAAACCCAACCGGCGGTAACGTGGCTAACTTCACCGCCCACCCGAAACCAACCACGCCAAAGAGCGTTTCAATCGCCGGTAAACCTTGCAACGGCTCCCCGCCGTCCCGTTTCAAAACGTGCAAAGTGTCCATCGCTTCCTCGAACGTCACGCCTTGGTGCTTAGAAGCGTCGTAAAGAGGGTCCGCGATGTTCACGTAATAGATTTTCCCTTTGCCTTTGCCCGTGCCTTTTTGGAAAAGAAGAAAAAGAATACCATACCGTCAGCATACAAGGAACAGACACGGTGCGTGCGCACACACACAGAGAGAGATAGAAGAGTCGAGAGTCAAAAACCAACTGCGAGAAAGAAAAGAGTGGTTGTTGTGTGAAGAGTCGTTTGAAATCCAAGCTCTTTCGATGTTTACGCGAAAGCGTATTTTAAAAACCCAACACACAAAACGCCTCTCTGCTGAAGAGATAAAGTGCTCGTACCTTCTAATCCTGCTTTCAGCGATCGACACACCGGACAGGCGCCGTCGTAGAGGTACTTGTACTCCCAATTTGCGGGTTCTGGTTGCGGTTTCGTCGCTTCTTCGTCTTGGACGGCTGCCATCGCGCGAGTTTGAGGAGTCTTCGCGCGTAATCTTCGTCGTCGTCTTTGTTTCTTCATGACGTTACTTCTTGACTTTTCCCGGATGGGATTTTGAAACCCAACATTAACGTTTTTGGGATGAACAAAGGAAAGAGAGGATAAAGACATCATAAAGTCGTCGTACTGTAAATGCACCGTTTCTGTTTCTTCTTTTTTGTCTGTTTCTCGACGAAACCGTCGTCGTTTAACGAGCGCGAGCACGCGAGAAAGTGTGACGATGATGGTCTCGAGAGTCGAGTCATCGTGCCACTTTTTATTTAGGGTTTCATTACGTAGAAAAGAGCAACAGCCCAAAAATTGTTTTTTTCTTCTACGTACGTATTATTATTAAAAGCGTTCGGCTAAGCGCGCGGTGACGGTCCTTAACCTGGAATACACCTTCCCTGGCGGCGAACCCATGATTAAGGCGCACAAGGCATTTCTGGCGACCTTGATATTCTGAAACGACCCTAATATGCGTATGTGTTGATCGGCGATGACGATACGAGTTCGGGTGGCGTTTTCGATGGTGTATTTCGTCTTGCCGCTCTTCCCGGCTAATCTCCCGATCCCTCGGCTCATGTGTTCTCCTCTCAGCGTTTGCTTCACGTCTTTCACTTCGAAACACTCTAAATATAAATCGTCCAATCGTAACAACGCCACCGCGTCTTGGATTTCAAATCCCAAAACAAACGCCTGTATAAAATCCGCCGACTTTTGCAACGCCGACTCGTCCTCCGTCTGGTCGGTTGTTTTTAATTCCACTTTCTTCAGCTTTAAATTCATGCGCATGTCTATTTTCATCTGTTTCGTCACCGGCGTATACAGCGCCATCCAGTGTTCTTTCAACGGCGAAAGCCTGTGCGACGGAACGTTCACTTTCCGGTACATCGCCTTCTCGCCTTTCTTTTCGTTTTGCTTCCCCAAGGGCGCAAAAATCGGTCGCAACGGGTCGTTCGGGTTCACGTCCGAGAATAACGACATCACCGCGTTCTTGTCCTCTTCTTTTTCGCCGATGATACGCATCGCCTCTTCTTTCGACGATACCGGGTTCCCGGTTTTGTTCTCCACCACGACGTCATCGTCGTCATCCTTTGTCTTCTTCTCGCTTTTTGGCATCTTCTTCGTGCTACGCCGCCGCCGCTGGGGGACTTTTGTGTACGTAATTCTCTTCGCGCTCTTATTACAGTCTCTCTCTCTCTCTCTCTCTGATAAAGAGGACAAAAAGAACAACACCAGCGGTAAGATCTCTCTTTTCTCTCTCTCTCGCGAGTGTAAAACGAGAGAGCTCTTTATGTGTGTGTGCTCTAAACAACACTAAAACACCAACAACAAGTGATGAGCTTTTTTGTGTTATTTTTGTACCGGATTTTTTCATTTTCTTCATTTTTTATTCAAAAAAGCTTTACAAACTCATGGCATCATCATCACACCAACAAAGACCGAACGGGGCTTCCGTGGTGCCGCTTTCAAAGTACAAGCTGGTATTTCTCGGAGTGCGTTCTTGTTATCATCGTCCTCTTCTGTCGTTTGCTTTTTGTTTTTTGTTTTCGGGTGCTCTCTCTCTCTCTCGTTCTTCTTCTTCTTCTTCTTCTTTACATTATTTGTTTTCAAAAGTCTCCTTTCCCGGCGATCCTTTTTTCTCTTCTTCGTAATCTTCTTCCCCGCGCGGATAAAAGAGTTGTTGCCCAAGAAGAAGAAGAAGAAAGAGAAGCAGAGGAAAAGTGTACCATCTAATCGTTTCGGTTTTGTGGTGGTTTTGTTGAAGAAGAATGCATCGCTGACTTTTCCTCTTTATGTATTCAACAGGACCAATCGGTTGGGAAAACGTCCGTCATCTCTCGCTTCATGTACGACAAATTCGACGCCACGTATCAAGCGACGATCGGCATCGATTTTTTATCGAAAACGGTACACTTGGAGAATTCTCGAGGCGTTCGATTACAACTGTGGGATACGGCTGGCCAGGAGCGATTTCGATCGTTAATTCCTTCGTACATCCGAGACTCCTCGGTGGCGGTGATAGTGTACGATGTGGCGAATAGGCAGTCGTTTTTAAACGTCGCGAAGTGGATCGACGAGGTGAAACAAGAGAGAGGGGAGAACGTGGTCATCGCGATTGTCGGGAACAAGACGGATTTGGTGGAAGAGAGAGAGGTGGAGACAGAGGAGGGGGAAAAGTTCGCCAGAGGGTTGAACGTTGGTAATAGCAGTAGTCATAGCGAGAGCGGTAGTACGAACGGCGGCAACGGAGGCGCCATTTTCATCGAGGCGAGCGCGAAAGCCGGGTATAACGTGAAAGCTTTGTTTAGGAAAATTGCGATGGCGTTGCCCAGCGCAGACGTGAACGCGAATAATACTAATAACAATAATAATAGCGCGAGTGAAGCGAACGCGAAAGAGCAACTGGTGGATGTGAAATTAACTTCGACGAATGCGAATTCCGCGAGCGGCTGCGCGTGTTGATAAGGAGGACTTCCAAGAAGAAGAGAATAGAAAAGAGAAAGAGAAGCAAACGACAAAAACAAAGAATCGCGTACGTAGCAGTCAAATGTATATATCTCTATCTCTCTATTCTCATGACAAGTAAAAACTCTCTCTCTCTCTCTCTCGTTCTCTCTCCCCCTAAAACACACTACTCCCCTTTATTCCTCACCGGCTGTACCAGCGGATACATCTGCGCCATGTATATTATCGCCCACATCATCCACATGCACGTCACCGCCGTCACACTCAGCAAATGTTTCAAGTGATTCGCGCCTCGAATGCCCGTTGCGTTGATGTACACCGCGCAAGCGCCTTCCAGGACGCAAAACGCAAACGTCGTTCCCCAAAATCCCATTCTTGTTGAGTATTACTCTCTATCACTCTCTCTCTGTAAAGCGGTAACCTCTGGGGCAAACGCGACCTGCCAGACTCTCTTCTTTTCGTTCTCGTTCTCTCCGTCTCTTTTGTCTCCAAACCGCGAGTGTAACCGACCGCAAAAGTATGCCATAAAAGTGCAGATTTTGAAACCATTTCCCCAGTTAAAACAAACGTAAGTCTCTGAGAGACAGAAGAGAGATGACGACTGCTGATGCGAAGAAGCGAAAACTGCTCACCGTGGACGACATCAAGCCGTCTTTGCGAGGTATTTTTTTACGCGCTCGCTCTTCTTTTGCCCCGTTTCGTCGCGCTTTCTTTCTTTCTTTCTCTCGTAATCTCTTTCGCCGCTTGGGAAATTGAATCCATCGTCGGGATCGAATCTGCGCGAAGTTTTGTGTTTCCCGCGCGCAAAGAGCATCATCTCACGCGTTTTCTCTCTCTTATTCAACAACAGGCAAATGGATATCCGTCATGTGGACAGAAACTGGCGTCTGGTACGACGCGGAAGTGCTCACAATAAACGTGAACACGCGACAGGCGCAGTTGTGGTACCCGTCGGACGAAGCCGAGGACGAAGCGTTAGGGGAGAAGGAGGACATCAACATCGAAGAGGCGATACTGGACGACGAAGTGTCCTGGCCTTTGGACGAAAGCAAAATGAGAGTGACGTCGGAAGAGGCGAGGGAGAACGCCAAGCGGTTGAAGAGAGAAAGAGACAAACAGCGGGAGAAGAAGAACAACGTTGGCGGCGCGGCGGGGAAACGCGTGGAACGAGAGAAGCGAGAGATTCTGCAGAAGCGAGACAACGTGGCGAAGAAGTTCGAGGAAAGTTTGAACGTGGCGAAGGCGGAAGAAGAGGCGATAGGAGTTACCGCGAACGCGGTGGAGAACGCGTTGAATCCGAGCGAAATTGCCGTCGGCATCGAGAGAGCTTTGTTTGAACGGTGCGGGAGAGATACGGGGAAAGAGTACGGCGTGCACGCGAGGAGTTTGATGTTCAACTTGAGAGATCCGCAAAATCCAACGTTACGGGCGAGAGTGTTGCACGAAAACGTGAGCGCGGAGACGCTGGTGAAGATGACACCGGCGGAGTTGGCGAATAAAGAATTGATCGAGTGGAGGAAGAAACGCGAGGAGAAGATTGGCGAGGATGCGTTTTTGAAAGGCGTGCCGTTGGAGATGATCAAGGTAGAGAAGGATGGGAAAGGCGTGAGCGTGCACATCAAATCGAAGGAGGAGATTGAAAAAGAGGAGAGAGGCGTAGAAACGGAAGGAAACACGCCGGCGACCACGCCGAGAGTGGTCCCGGTTGGCGGGAATAGTAATAACAATAATAAGAAGGACGATAACGGTAGTTTTAGCAAGGACGACGACAATCCTTTCGCGGCGAGCAAAGAAGAGGAGAAAGAACGATTAGACAAAGAAGAAGACGACGAGGGAGAAGCAGGCGACGTCGATGATGGTGATGACGCCGCGAAAGAAGATTTCATTTCGTTCGATGCGTACCAACGCGGCGAAGAAAAAGATGAAGAGGATGATGAAGAAGAAGAAGAGGAAGAAGAAAAAGAAAAGGAGCAAAACGCTCCCGCGACGAGCAAAGAAAGAAACGACGTCGAAGACGACGACGATGACAACGAGCCGGGTGAAATACGCGCGTTAGAAATCGGTGATTGGTCCGGACACGTCTACGTCAAAGGCATCGACTCTCTCCCCGCGGTCGCTTTGCACTTCTCTCCAGTTGGAGGCGAACTGGCGCTGTTAGATAAACTTTTGCCCGATTCCTCGACGCTTGAAATCAAAGGTCGCGTTTCGTTAAAAGATGCCGAGGCGTTCGTTCGACAAATCTCTCGACAATCTAACTCGCGCGCGGTGACTATAGCCGAAGTTGAGACTTGCATGGTCAACGATAAAAAGCAAGACGCGAGCTTATTAGCGCTCGCAAAGCACTACGAGGATAAAGGCAGAGCCGGCGTGAGCGATGATAAGGAGAAAAAAATAGAGGTGTACGTGTTCCCTCGTAAATCAGACGAAGCTATGCGTTTGTTGAAGCACATGCGCGCGCCTGGGATTGTCATTCGAACCGAAAACAAAAAGAGTGGTTTGTTAGTTGCCGTCATTCACAAAAAAGGTATCGGGAGAAACTTTAAAGTCATCGAAGCTAAAGCGGAGAAGAAGAGGAAAGAGGCGAAAATGAAACAGCTAGAAAACGAACGTGTGAAGAAGATGAAATTGTTAGAAGCGGAGCGTTTGCGCGAGGCGGAAAATTACTCGCCGCCGGACGACGGAACGAGCGATTTCGACGAGGAGTTTTCGGAGGACGACGCGGAAGAAGAAGAAGAAGCGAGGAAGCCGCCGCCGCCGCCGCCGAAACGAGCAGTGACGAATAACTTTGGACGCGGATTGACGCAAACTCTCGTCCAACCGCCACCGGCGCCGGTTGTGCAACAACAAGCCCCACCGCCTCCTCCACCAGTTACGGTTGTTGCCCCGCAGCTCCATCGCCAGGCACCTCCACCACCACCTGTAGTTTCCGCTGCCCCTCAGCAGCATCATCGTCAAGCTCCGCCGCCTCCTCCGCCGCCAAACGTCGTCGTCGTGCCTCCTCCTCCTCCGCAGTTGCGCGTCCCGCCGCCGCCGCCGCCCATCGTTCACGTCCCACCTCCTCCTCCAAACAACACCGACAAAATCAACGGAGGCGACATCAACCAACTCCTCTCCTCCGTGAGCAAATTCTTGCCGCCGCAAAGAGCTCCGCCGCCGCCTCCGCCGAGATGATAAAAAAAGAGAGCATATACAATAATACTAATAAACAAAACAACGCGATCTATATATATGTACATCTACTCGCGAATTACCAACTGCTCGCGCCGAGTAACAATTCCTTCTCCAGCTCGACCACTTCCGCTTTCTTCGTCCTCACCTCCTTCTCCAACGCTTCGATCTGCACGAGTATCGCTCGCTTCTTGGTTTCAATCTTTCGCATCAACGACGGAAGCGTGTTTTTTTCGCCGCTCTCTATCGCAGATTGAATCGCCGACGTTCTCTTCTTCTCATCAGTGGTGGTGTTGTTGTTGTTCTTGCCGCTGCTCTTCTTGTTCGGCGGCACCGGCTTGTTGTTGTTGTTGTTGTTGTTGTTGTTGTTGTTGTTGTTACTCGTGTTCGTTATGGATTTCAAATTTGGTCTCGCGCTTTTCTTCTTCGCGACTTTCCCTTTTTGCGGCGACTTTAACGACATCAAAATCGGCGACTTTGCGACGGAGACCCCGCGTTGAATGCGCGGTTTCCTCTTGTGCTTCTTATCCGGCCGGCCTAAGGTTTGGCCGGAGAAGGTTTCGTACAGAGTGGATATGAAATCCATCTGTGTGTCTCGTTGTTTTTGAATTTATGAAGAAGCGAAAAGGATGGATTTTCAGTAAAATGGAAACATCCGAAAGCGAAGAATTGAGAGTACTCTGTTACTACTATTGCTCTCTCGCTCTCGCTCTTTTATTATTGCGACTCAAACGAAGAGGGTGCTTTTAACGCTCTGGTTAGATATCTATCGCGTTGTTAAAACATCCACGCGAATACGCGTTGGAGAGTACTAGTACTATTACTACTACCGCTATCGCTAGTGCTCGTTTTATTGCGACGAGAAGAACTGTACTTACCGACAAAGACGCCGTTCTTTTGGACAAAGTTTTGCCGGTACGTTGCGATTTTGTGTACTCCCTTGTTCTCCTTTGCGGCGCTTTCTTCGTCGTTCTCTCCGTCGTCGTCTGAATCGTCGTCGTCGATCCCGTCGTCTTCGAGATCTTTAGCTACGCTTTCGTCGACCAGTTTTTCTACGATTGGCATGCTCAAGAAAAATAAGCCGAAGAATGCGCCGAGGATGCCCGAGAAGAGAACTATTCGCCAGTTTTCGGTGAACAATGCTCTCGCGGTTCCCGAAAACGCGAGCGCTGAGAGACTCGCAGCGAACGGCGCTCTCGTCTTTCGAAACGCGTACGCCGCCAACGCGAGCTGCCCGAACATAAATCCGTCGACCGCTCTGAACGGAACCGACTTGTGCGGCTTTGGCGCTTCCCTCATCTCACCCACGCGAGCTTTCACGCCACTAATTCTGTTATTACTCGAAACTCTCGTCCTCAACCTCGCTCGCTTTTCCTCTCTCTCCTTCCGCTCCGAAGCGTCGAACTCATCGAACGCGTCTCTCGCGCGTCTCATATCCTCTACATCTCGCGACGTCGGTTTTCGTTGCTTCATCTCTCCTTCTCTTATCTTTTCCACCAATTGCTCGTTTCGTATTAAATCGTCTGGATCCATCGTTTGCATCTCGCGCTCTTTCTTCCAAGGGTCCGTCAAGGTCCCTTTGCGGAAGCGAAAGCATCCGTCTTGGGCCATGACATCATCATCATCTTTACACAAAACGAAACCATTAGACTTTGATGAGGAAGTCTTCGCACCGTCGCCACTTTTGCTAAGCGAAACGAATAATCTCGCACTCGGAGATGATGAAGAAGCGAACAACAAAATCATCATCATCATCATCAGAACAAGAGTAATAAAGAGCCTTTGTATCTTCTTATTAGGGGACTTCCAATTGGAAATCATATCTAAGTGCTTTATCTCGTGTGGCTCTTATTCTCCGAACAGATATGTGGTTTGAGATGAGAACACCAACACTTTGCGCTTTATGTGCGCGTCGTGTGAGTGTGAGCGCAAGAAGGTACCATTGTTATTCGTATTACGAGGTCTTTCTTTTACATGCGAGAGAGTCTTAATGAGGAAACTTTTCCCCACATTCGACACTTCTTTTGCGCGCGTTTAAGACGCACGCTTTACGATATCTCTGTTCGAGAAAGAGAGAGATATTATGGCAACGACGACGAGACTAACGCTGCCGCGACCATCGACTCCTTCTTCCGCTGCTTCTTCTGCTTCTGCTTCGTCGTCATCGCGCAACAAAGTGATGACGACTTTAATGCACGGACGACGACCAAAGAGGAAGATTCCCCGAACGGTGAAGCGGTCGTCTGCGTCGGCGTCGACATCGCGACGAGAAGAAGACGAAGACGAAGACAACGCGGGACAAGCAGCAGAGGATGCGTTTTTTGTGAATTATTTCGCCTACGGATCAAACGTCGGCTCGAAAACGTTCTCCACGAGAAGGAACATACAACCGAAACGAGTGCAAAACGGGAAGATACTGGACTATCAATTGAGCTTTAACGTGCCTGGCGTCCCATTTCTCGAGCCGGCGTTTGCGAGCGTTACGCGCCAAAAAGGCGAGATAACACACGGCGTGTGTTATACGATCACGAAGGATGAGTTTCAATATTTGTTGCAAACGGAAGGGTCGTACGATGTCGTGGATGTGGATGTTCTTGTCTACGGCGATAAGGATATTGAAGGGGTGTTGATGAAAGCGAAGACGTTGACGCACCGCGACGTCGCCGCGAGGCGAGATTTACAGCCGAGCAAACGGTATCGAGATTTGATCGTGGAAGGCGCAAAAGAGAGAGGTTTGGAGAAAAGTTGGATAGAGTTTTTGGAAAAGATGCCTTATTTTGATCCAAATGAGAAACCGTTGAATGCGTTTGAGATGTCGGTGCTCGCCGCGGCATTGCCGGTCGTTTTGGCTCGAGCCGCGCCGAAAATTTTCGACGTCGTGTTTTCTAATTCGGGAGAAGGAGGAAACGACGAGAAGACGTCAAACGAGAGGAAGCTCATTGAATCGTTTTTAGCGACGCAGGAAGCTTTGTACGACGTGCACGATAGTGTCGAGGGTGTTGTTGGCAGAAGCGGTGTTTTAGGGGACAATAGAATTTAGCAAATAGAGTCAAAATCTAGGAAAAATTATCCGCGTTAATCCGAATACTCGTCTTCATCGGCGTGGTGATGGACTTTCGTTTCATTCGTCATTGGCGCCACAGCGGCTAAGTCCTCCTGTTTTCTCTTCTTGCCCGTAGAGTTCGACGGTGCGGGTGCATTTTTTTTCCTCCCTTCGTCCCTTTCCACTTTCGCTCTCAGAATCTCCTTCCCAGCCTCTCGCTTCATCTCCGCGCGTTCGTTCCAGGACGCTTTCGTCCACCCTTCTGGAAGCGGTGCTAATCGTGCAAACGTCAAGTATCCAGTGTGCGTCTGTCCTTGAAATCTAGGCACCGCGCTCACCCGTTGCGAAACGAGAGCCACGCTCTCTTCTTCCTCGCCGCCTTTAGTATTCAAACCCTTCTTCGCTTTCTTCGTCTCCTCTTTCACCGACTTCGTATCTCTTTCGCTCAAATTTCTCGAAAACTTCCCGGTTGAAGCCTTTTCTATATCCGTGAAAAACTTTCGTTCGTTCACGTCGAATTCTCGTCCTAACATCTCTACCGTCTTGACGTCTACGAACCCGAACTTTTGCATCTCCACGCACGTCCTCTGCACCTGCTCCACGCACGGCGAAAACGAGCACAAAACGCCATCTTCTTTTAAACAATTCGCGCTGCTCTCCACGCACTTATGCGGACCGGGTAAATCTAAAAACACCGCATCTGCAATCTTCGCGGTTTCTAAATTTTTCGGGAACCCGTTCGTCTCGATGTCCCGATGTGTCACCGTGCAATACTCTTTCAATCCATTTTCGTCGATTTCTTCCCTCGCGGCGTCCGCTCGAGATTGGTTAAACTCAAACGTAAACACGTGCCCTTTACTAACGCTATCACTACTACTATTACTACAACTATCACCACCACGACCATTTGCCACCGCTCTAACCAATGAATGCGTCAAACTCGCGCTCCCGGTCCCGCTTTCCAACACGACTTTCCCCGGCTTCAAATCCAACCACGCGCATATCAGCGATATGTCGTACGCGTACAATATCTGCGTTCGGTGCGCCAACACGTTCGTCCAAAGTTCACACGTAGGCGCTAAACACCAGACGAAAGGTTTCTGACCGCCTGAGGAAGACGAACCCTTCGCGCTCGAACAAAACGCCTTCTCGCCGAACCGAATAGATTTGTCCGTTATGTCTCTCTTGTGCGAGAAACTCCCGTAGGAGGTGTGCAACATTCCTTCTGCCCTTTTTGCGTTTGTTTTGTTACCCGACGCGCGCACTCGCATAGCTTTCTGGTCGCCAAAACCAACGTGCGCGATGACTAAATCGTTCTCTCTGATGATCATATTCGTTCCATCATCGCATTCATCTTCTCGTTTCTCTTCTTCTCCTTCGTCTATGCCGCCGCCGCTCTTTTTTTCCAATTCGTCGAAGCGCTGAAAAGAAGGCGATGGCGTCGATGCGGGGACGTGGAGAATGCCGCCGGTTATGCGAGAGGAGGACATTATTATACGATCGTTTGTTTTCGCCTCTTTTCGATGCGAAAAGAGATGTGATGATCTTTTATGAAACGCGCGCGTGTATGTGTTATATATAAAATGAAGAGAAAGGAAACTATCTATCAACCACTTTTCATCAAAAATCGCAGAAGCGAGCTCGGGCGAATATCACCCATCATATGGACGTGTGCGAATGACGAACACCCCAAAATCCTCTTTAAAGAGCATTCTTCCACTCCTCGCTGATTGCTTCAGGGCACTGATCCAAGATGAACTCCTTCAACTCCAAAAAGCTCCGCACGCCTATTCGCACGTGTGTGTACGTGCTATCCGACCGATATAACCATCCGTCGTTCACGAAATTCGCGACGATGATTTCGCGCTCTGCATACGTCATCTTCCCCATTGCTTCTACTTGCTGCTGCGTCGTCGCTTGCGTCATCGTCCCTACTCCTTCTCCTTCCTTCTCCTCGTTGTTGTTATTTTTCGATAACTCTTGCGCTTGCGTCATGAACGCGTCTTGGCTTTGTCCTAGAAACCGCTCCAAGTCGATGCCGTTGCGACACGTATCTTCGGTTCGTAAAATCTCATCCAAAACCACTCGAAACAGAGCGATTTCTCGCGGTGATCTCGTCGTCGGTAACCCATTCACGTACGATTCGTTCGTCAAGTTGGAATTCACGTTGCAAATCCCCAAATATATCTTCTCGTCCCCTCGCACGAAGCGCACTTTCCTTATGTCCAATCCCATCTTCGTTCGTAACTTGTCCTTCACGTGTCCCCAAAATTGGTCGAACTCTTTTTGCGACGGCAACGCGTTCTCGATGTCGTTTTCTCGGTTCGTCAGTAAATCTCGGAACAGTTCTTTCGCTTTCGATTCTTCGATGAATTTCCGGCTCATGAGCGCGTTGATGAAGAGCTTCTCGTTCGCGTTCATTATTATAGTAGTAGCTCTCTGATTTTTGAATTTTACCCGCCGGGGCCTCCTCTGATGCACAGTACTAACGTTCTCACAACAACACAAAGAGTGCGAAAACTCTTCTCAAACGCACAAAGACAGAAAATAAAGAACGCGACGAGAACAACAACACCGCTATTATTCGAGAGCAATTCTTTGTCTTCTTTGTCTTCTTCTTCTTCTTCTTCTTTGTCCCTCTCTGTGATGATTTCAAGCTCACGTCGTTTGATGCAAAAATTCAGTCTTTTTCTGTCTTTGGTGAAATTTCAAGTGTCTTTTCCTCTTCATTTCCGTCAAAACGTCTCGATTTTTTTTTGCCCTCCTCTCTTTCGCTTTGATCTGTTAGTACGTTTTACTACTACTACTACTAATAATAACAACAACATGGGACGAAGAAAGAATCCACACCCAAAACGCGCGGTAAACGCGAGGACGGTTTTGAAGGTGGTGAAGGGTAGGAGAGAGGAAGAAGGAGAGGGAGAAGAACCGGTGTTGTGTTCGAGGAATCCTGACGAGGATGATTTCGAGGCAAATCATCATCAGATACAAAAAGAAGAAGAAGAAGAAGAGGGAGAAGAAGAGGGAGAAGACGACGACGTAAAGCGATTGCGGAGGATTCTCACGTGCGTGCCGTGTGACGACGATGTCGTGATGGAGCAAAATCAGATGCGAGAAGAGGAAACTGCTTTTATTAAGAAAGGAGTGAAGAGAAAGAGAGGGCACGAGTGCGATGTTTGCGAGAAGGTGTTTCAATCTCCATCCGATTTGACCAGACACAAGCGTACGCACACGAAAGAGAAACCGTACGAATGTGATGTGTGCGAGAAGCGCTTTAGTCAACCTGGTCATTTGACACAGCACAAGCGTATTCACATGAACGAGAAACCGTACGAATGCGATGTGTGCGAGAAGCGTTTTAGTCGATCTAGTCACTTGCAAACCCACATGCGTATTCACACGAACGAGAAACCGTATGAATGCGATGTGTGCGAGAGGTGTTTTAGTGAATCTGGTAGCTTGAAAAGGCACATGCGTATTCACACAAACGAGAAACCGCACAAATGTGATGTGTGCGATAAAGCTTTTCGTCAATCTGGTCATTTGAAAAGGCACATGCGTATTCACAGCAACGAGAAACCATACGAATGTGATGTGTGCGAGAAGTGCTTTAGTGATTCTGGTAATTTGAAAAGGCACAAGCGCACTCAACATTAGCTGTTCATTTGTAGTTCTAAAACTATACACATACACGTCGTAATAAATTCATCGCAGATACCGAACACCAACGAATAATCAAACGCGTCCACTCGACGCCGACTCGATGTCTACTAAAAATTTGACCACCTTTTGAAGCATCAGAAGAGAAAAATTCCCCCTCATTAAAACACAGCGCACCCACGCTCACACGCACTTAAGAAATGGTGAAAGCGTACCTCCGGTACGAGCACACGAAATCCTGGGGCATCATCTGCTCGCCCGACGTGAACGCGTGCTATCACGAAACGAGTCATGCTCCCAGTGCGACAAAACAATCCTCGACGTCGAAATTCCTCTTCACCGCCGCCGGGGAAACGATAAACGTGTTCGATTGCTCGCAGACGACTTCAACCGGACGAGTGCGCAGAAAACTGTTCGCACCGAAAACGTACCACTCGTCGGATGGAAGTTACGTGGCGAGTGTACCGAGAGTGACCGCGATCGCGTGCTCGAGAGACGGTCGAGTCGTCGCCGGCGGGTTCAGCGACGGGTCCGTCAGGCTGTGGCGAAAGCCGTTGAAAGGAGTGCTTTTCTCGTCGGCGGCGAAGGCGGCGCGGGGGCGGCGGCAAAAAGGTGGAGACGAAGAACACGAATATCCCGAAGATGACCTCGATGAACTGTATTCGAGCGATTTTGAGGACGACGAGGAAGAGGAGTTGGAGCATTGCACGAGTTCGGTGTTGTTTCGCGGTCATAAATCCGCGGTGAGCGCGTTGGCGTTTACCGAGGACGGAACGGTGTTGGTTTCCGGAGGGAGGGATACGGACGTGGTCGTTTGGGACGCGTTAGAGGAGAAAGGGTTGTTTCGGTTGAAAGGACACCGAGGGCAAGTGACGAGCGCGGTTTTCGTGACGAACGCGACGGCAGATGGCGGGAAAGGGAAGAAGGCGAGGAAGAAATCGAAGAAATCGAAGAAATCGAAGAAGAAGAAGGACGAGAACGAGGAGATGGAGGACGACGAGAACGAAAACGAGGACGAGGATGATAACGACGTAATGGTGAAGGAAAGCAGCGAAAATGCCATCGCGTCGTCAAATTTCACAAACGTAGCGCTTGTGACGACATCGAAAGACGGGTTCGCCAAGGTGTGGGATTTAATCGGCCAAAGGTGTTGTCAAACGCTGTCCGGTTTTGGAGGCGAGTGTTGGGCGTCCGCGTATAGCAAACACGTGGTCGTGGACACGAATAGCAGTAACGATAGTACTAATCATAGCAACGACAAGACAAAATATGGCATCGTTGCCATAGCTGGCGTGGAAAGAGAGATTAAATTTTATTCCGTGTTTAAAGGCGTGGAGAAGGATTCGTTCCTGCGTCGTCGACAGCGCGTCGAGGAAGAGGCGGACAACGACGACGACGACGATGAAGACGATGAGACGAAACAGGCGCGCGAGAACATTTTAGATCGAGCGTTGCGTTTACGCATCATCGGCTCTTTCGCGAAGGAAGCGCGAAGTCGGACGATTTCGATGCAATTTTCAAACCTCGGCACGGCGTTTGGCGTACAGAGCGTAGGGAAATCGATCGAAATTTACGACGTGAAGAATGCGGAGGAGATTGAAAAGAAACGGAAACGAAGATTGAAACGGCGTCGCGAGAAGGAGAATATCAAAAAGTTAAAGTTGGAAGAACAGAAACGACGAGACGAGGATAGTGATGACAATAACGATGACGACGAGGACGAAGACGAGGACGACGAGAATAAATTCAACGCGAAAGACGCGTTTGAGTTATCTTCCGTCGTTCGCCCGACGGGTAAATCTGTCGCGCCGTTTGCGTTTCAACCGGAAACTATGGATTCGCATTTGTCAAAATCTGTATCCTTAGCCATCTGCCTCGATTCAAACGCGATTGAAGTGTACGATATCGCGGACGTTTCTGCGAAGAAAGACCCGAGCGTTAAAGAGGCAAAGAAACGGTCCATGGCGCGACCGCCTGGACACCGCGCGGATGTTCGCGTCATCGCGTTATCTCCGGATGAAACTTTCCTTCTCTCCGTCTCGCACTCGGGTGCGAAAATCTGGGACGCGGATACTGGTAAATGCGCGCGGACGATTGAGTCCGGGTACGGAACGTGCGCGTTCTTTGCCCCGGACGGACGAAATGCCGTCGTCGGAACAAAAGATGGCGGCTTAGAGATTATAGATTGTCTCGCCGGAACGAACTCGGCGTCGTTGCCCGAAGACGAAGAGAAGAAAAAGAAAAAGAAGAAAAGAAGCGAAGGAGGAGAAGACGACGACGACGAGAAAGAAGGAGCAAACGAGAAAGGTAACACAGATATCGTCGATCCGTTGAAATCGGCGCACGAAGGTCCAGTCTGGGGCATATGCGCTTTACCGGATGAGTCTGGTTTCGTAACCTGTTCCGGCGATAAGACGATCAAGTTTTGGGAGTGGACGCTCGTCGCCGCGAATAGGAAAGATAAGAACGGCATGAAGAAACTCACCGCGACGCACTCAAAGACGTTACAAATGGCCGACGACGTTTTGAGCGTCTCAATCACGCCAAACGGGAAACTGTTATCCGCGTCTTTACTCGACAACACGTTGAAAGTCTTCTTCGCGGACACGTTGAAGTTTTCGCTCTCCTTATACGGTCATCGATTACCGGCGCTGTGCCACGACGTCTCCTCGGATTCCGTCTTATTAGCCAGCGCGGGACAAGATAAAAATATTCGCGTATGGGGGTTGGATTTTGGCGATTGTCATCGCTCCATCCACGCGCACGACGATTCTGTCATGGCGTTAAAATTCGTCAACAAAACGCACTACGCGTTTACGTGCGGTAAAGACAAACGCGTCCGGTATTGGGATTTAGATAAGTACGAAATGCTTTTGTCCATGGACGAACATCACATGGCCGTCTGGACGATTGCTATATCGACAACCGGTGCCTTTCTCGTTTCCGCCGGCGCCGATCGGTCCTTGCGTCTCTACGAACGCACCAGAGAACCTTTCTTTCTCGACGAAGAGAAGGAAAAAAGGTTAGACTCCATGTTTGAGGATAACGCCGGCGTTGAAATGGACGAGGAAGATCGCAGAAACAGCGAACGAGTAAACTTGGAAAACAACAACGGAGACAATACCGATGCACTCAACACGACCGTCGCAGAATCCGGCCTCGCCGGTCGTCGCACGATGGAAACGCTCGATTCCGCGGACAAAATCGCCGCCGCGGTGGATTTGGCGAAACACGAGCTCGAACGCGTCGCGGCGTACGAAAACGAAAAGCGACAAAGCGCGGACCCTTCCAAGATGCCACCTCTAAAACCAAACCCGCTCCTTCTCAACATGGAACCTCGTCAATACGCCTTGTACCAAGTCAGTCAAGTCCGTCCTGCTGAGCTCGAACGTTCCATCCTCTGCCTCCCGTTCCTTTACTGCCGCCTCCTCCTCGACTACCTCAAATACTGGCTCGAGCGAAACGAAAAAGTCGAGCTGTGTTGCACGATGACCAACTTAATCGTCCGGTTACACTTCCAACAACTCGGCGCGACTCGAGAAGCTCGCGCGACTTTGGACGGTTTAAAACCGTTACTCCGATCCCGAGCGAAGGAGCGCTTGGACGATTTAGGATTTAACATCGCCGGGATGGAGATGATCGAACGAAGCGCCAAGGCGAAAGCGGATTTGACAAAATAGTAGTAGTAGTAATACAACAACAATAACAACAACAACAACAACATCCGAATGCAACAAATCTCGCCCACCATCTGCATCCCTCTCGTCCATCTCTCTCTCTCGTAGTATTAGTAGTAGTAGTATTCGCTTTCAAAGAGGACATTTTTTTACAAATCGTCACTTTGAAAACAAAAATATTAAGAAAAATGGTGAACTCCAACAGTTGTTTAACAACTCTGTTTTCCGGAGGCGGAGGCGGCGGAGGCGGAGGATTCTTCTCTAAGAAGACGACGAAGAGAAACACGAGTTCTCGCGTTAACTCGAGGAGCGGCAAGAGCAGCTCCTCCGAGCCGCCTTCGGGGCAGAGGACAAAGACAGATGTGACGATGGGAAAAAGGATCGCCTTATTCGCCGCCATTGTTCCCACGTCCTGTTCGCTCGTGTTTCTCGCCTCGTGGGGCGGCGCGTTCCTCGCTCCACCCGCGGCGAACGCGAGAGAAGAAGAAGAACGTTTCAGCGGTTCTACATCGTCGAAGAGAACATCTGCAAAAGGAGGGAGCAGTACGAATGTCGAAAATGAAGGAGAGATTCTGAGTGGGAAAATAAACCTCAACGGGCGAAGGTTGGTCGCCATCGGCGACGTGCACGGGGATTTTCCGGCGGCGATGAAAGCGTTGGAAATTGCCGGAGTCATGGACAATAAAGGCGAATGGATCGGGAAAAACACGGTCGTGGTACAAGTCGGGGACGTGATGGACCGAGGGGATGCGGAGTTGGCCATCTTTACGAAGTTTTTACGATTGAAGAAGAAAGCGATGAAGGAAGGCGGAGACGTGATTGTGATGAACGGGAACCACGAGATTATGAACGTGATGGGGGACTTTAGGTACGCCACGAATGGGGCGTATTTAGAGTGCGGGGCGTACTTGAAGAAGATGAAAGAGAAGGAGGAGAGTAGTGGTAGTGGTGATAAAGGTAGTAGTAGTGCTAATAGTAACAAGGAGAACGCCTCTCCGGATAGTAATAGTACCAACGAGAGTAGCAACGAGAGCGAGAAATCACCGCTGAAAAAAGCCTCCGAGCAGTTTCAAAACGAAGACCCGGTGATACAAGGCGTTCGAGCTCGACGGGAGTTGTTCCAACCGGGTGGCGCGTTTGCGATGAAGTTGAGCAAACACCCGACGGTGTTGCAAGTTGGAGACACGATTTTCGCGCACGCCGGAGTCAATCAGAGCCACGTGAAGTACGGTTTCGATAGGATTAATCGGGAAGTATCGCTGTGGATGCAAGGAAAAATTAAGAATCCACCAGATTACATCGTTGAAAGCGAAGGTGTCGTTTGGACGCGTGAATACGGAGGGAAAGATGCCGGCGTGAAGTACGAAGCGGAGGCGTGTCGACGATTGAAAGGCGCCTTGGCGTTGACTTCAGATCCAGAGGCGAAAAGATTAGTCATTGGTCACACGCCACAAACGACCGGGGTAAATTCTGGGTGTAGAGGTGCAGTTTGGAGAGTTGATGTCGGCGCGAGTCGAGGTATTTATGGCGGGACGGTGGAGGTTTTAGAAATTAAAGGCAGTCGCGTTCGGGTTCTCTCTTAAATGATGATGACGTTCAATTTACAATATTAAAACTACTACTATCAATAATATTTTTATCACAACATGTTATTTATATCTATCATATCTGCTACATCGTATCTGTTTTACCTGCTACGTCTTTATTCTCACGCGAATAATTTCGCGAACGTTACTGGCGCCGTCCATAATCTCTTTTACCACGTCGCAAGATAAAGACGTTTCGTTGCACAACTGCATAAAGGTCGCGGTCGAACCGCCGACACCGAAATAGTATCTCTTCGCGGCGACGAGCGCGATGGCGTTTTCGTTTGCATTCTTTTTCAAGCAGTGATGAATAACTTTCGCCAGCTTTTTCGCATCGTCTACGTTATAAATCGTATCGGAGGTTAAAATCAAATCGAACTCGTCCTTCGACAAGAACGCCTCCGATTGCGTATTAGAGGGCACCGCGACTAAATCGTCCCAATCGCCGGCTAAAAACGTGCACTGTTCGCACACCCCGTTCATTCTCGCGTTCGGTATCGTCACTTCTGTCAAAACTTCTTCGTTATAATCCGCTAACGTGCACAGAAGAGTAGTATCCTTACCATCTTTCTCCATCTTTTCGTGCGCCATCAAACTCGCGATGCCGGGCACGCCGTGGCCGCATCCCAGTTCCAACACTCGAAACGATTTCGACGTCGACAACGTCACCATCGCCTCCACCACTCGTTCTCTCACCACATATGTCGTCAAATCAATCGCGCACTCCCACAGTTTCAACCCGCCTTCGTATTTACCTTTCACCAAATCGTGCGACGCCAACGAATACGCAGACGCGGCAGACGACGGGGTCGCCTTTGCTCCTTTCGCCGGCTTTTCGTTGTTGTTCTTACAAACCGCATCCAACGTCGGCACGCGCATCCGCACTTCCTCTTTCCCTAGCGGCGGTATCTTTTTCTCAATCGATAACATCAACACTTTCGCTCCTTTCTCTTCTTCGTCTGAGGAAAATATCTCAACCGTTTCCTTGTCCACGGCTTTCGCAAAGATTGGTTCGAAAACATCTTTCGAATATACCTGTTTCGCCTCTGGCTTTTGTATCGTCGTCGTTGTTTCGTTTGCATTCGTTTCCGTCCTCCTTTCCTCTTTTCCTTTTCCTCCGGAAGAAGAAGAAGAAGAAGAGAAAAAGTTGAACGCAAACGAATTCGTCGTTTCCCCGCCGTCCATTCTTCCTCTATTCTTCTTCTTCTTTAAAACCTCCTCCTCTCAAAAAACGACAACAACATCTTAAAATCGACGCAGAAACGCGCGCTCCTTCTTCTTCGTTCGTTCGTATATGCAGAGAGAAACAGGGAGAGAGAGATTAACTCATCATCAAACACTATTGCGGTGTAAAACTTTTTTTCTCCCTCTTCTTCTCGACAGTGAAATTTTAGGGTTTCATACCCTAATCGCCCTCGTCGTCCTTCTTTTCTTTCGGGAAGAAACGTCACACGAATAAACCCAATCGACGCGAACACACGTCAACCTTTCTCCTTCTTTTAACACGTAAAAGTAATATATATATAAGTGAATACAAACACATAAACGAAGATGCAAAACGCGGCGAGCAAAGTGAACGTCGCCGCGGCCACCGGCGCCATCCAAGGCGTTCTCGGTCTCGGCGCAGTCTCCTACGGCCTGTACCACTCCTTGTTCAACGTGGAAGGCGGCCACCGGGCGATTGTCTACAATCGCGCGGTCGGTATCAAAGAAACCTCGTACACGGAAGGGACGCACTTGATGATCCCGTGGATAGAACGGCCGATAATATACGACGTGCGTTCGCGAGCGCACCAAGTGAGCTCGACCAGTGGGAGTAAAGATTTGCAGATGGTGAATTTAAGCATACGAGTGTTAACGAGGCCGGATTCGAACAAATTGCCGCAAATTTACCGAGAGTTGGGGACGGATTTTAACGAACGAGTGTTACCGAGTTTAATACACGACACGTTGAAATCGGTGGTGGCGCAACACAACGCGTCGGAGTTAATCACGAAAAGAGAAAACGTGTCGTTACAGATTAGGAACATGTTGATTCAACGCGCGAAGACTTTTCACATGATATTGGACGACGTTTCGATCACGGCGTTGACGTTTGGGAGAGAGTACACGGCGGCGATCGAGGCCAAGCAGGTGGCGCAGCAAGACGCGGAGAGGGCGAAGTTTATCGTGGATAGGGCGAGGCAGGATAAGAAGTCTGCGGTGATTAGAGCGGATGGTGAGGCGAGATCGGCGAAGTTGATCGGGGAGGCTATTAGTACGAATCCGGCGTTTTTGACGCTGAGGAGAATCGAAGCCGCGAGAGAGATTGCGGAAACGATGGCGAGATCGAATAACCGCGTGATGTTGAACGCGGATTCGTTGTTGTTGAATTTAGCCGAGGAGAAAGTCACCCAAGGAAAGCATTAGAAAGAATAACAACAGTATTAAAATTGAGAGAAAACGAGTGTAGTCCCCGCGACCGAGTAAATATAACGACGAATAATAATACCCTTAGGTTCAAAGACAGTTTTGATGCAATGATTTATAAAAATACTACTACTAACAGTTCCCTTTCGCTTTTGTGTGACCTTCAGAACTCCACTCTTTCGTGATCGTTCCACACCAAAACGCCGCGCGCTCGCATTCCCAAAACGAGCGTTCCTTCATGATTGGCGGTTCTGGCCACGCTAAAACGGATCTTCTCGCACCCCAACCGTATCGAATGTTCGCCGTGTTCGTGCTAAAGGTCGAGAGCATGTTTCCGACAAAGATTTTTGCACCAGCTAAGATGAACATGTCAACCGCCGGTTCAAAGACCTTCTTGCCGATGTACCCTTTCACGAACTGCGTGCCGTCGCCGAAGTATTTGTCTTTCTTGTTCCCTTTATCATAGCTAATCGATCCTGCTTTCTCAAACGATTTATCCGCATCCGGGCGCTGTCGATCTGATGCTAAGTAGATTTTTGTGCCCGACTTCAAATCGATACCGTGGTCTTGCAAAACTCTCTGCGTGTGCGGAAATGTGTTGTGACACATCGCGGCGATTTGTTTTTCGACTTTCGGCATGTAATACGCCCTCGCGCGGTGCGGGCACTTACCTTCTAAATACCTCAGGTGTACCCCGACGTATTCACCGTCGACTAAACCTCTCATTTGTTTGTACATTTCCACCTCTTGGCGAATGTGTTCAGCCGGTTGAACGTGTTTAAAAAACAAACCGTCTTCGTGGGGTTTCATGCACGCAGTCATGAGTCCACCCCAGGCACTTCCGGAAATCATAATGACGGGATGCCCGTGTACTTCCGCATCTGACGTGAAATCAGAAGCAATCTCAGAAATTTGACGACCGGTATTATCCGGACCGCGAACGCGCGCGGGACGCATGGCGGCGACTGAATTTGGCTTCGGCTTGAAATCGTCGAACATGTCGGACGTTTTCAACTTCTTTCCTTTGCCGAGCAACTTTCTTTCGTGCGTTCGCCCAGCAATCACCTGGTTCTTCTTGTCCTCTTCGTTTTGTTTCTCTTCTTCATCCTCGTTGTCATCGTCTGCGTGCACCATCCGTTTCGCGTCCAACTCATCAAACTCTCTAATCAACAACGCGCTAGTGCTAAAATCATCTTTAGTATTCATTCTATCCTCCTCAGATCTCGCGTCCACCATCGCGAGCTTCCTTCTTTTCTCCACGGATACGTACGCTTGCGGCACTTCGCCTTCGCCCCACGGCACGTTAGTGTCGTGAAAGCACGGCCACACCGGTCGCATAGCCTGTGTATTTTATCAAAAACGTACCCGGAGAAAGAGCAAAAGCGAGAGAACGTTGAAAGTCAGATATTGTATGCCATCGCGCGACGCAACATGGATAAAGCACAGACACACACACACAGAGCGAGAAGAAGAAACGAGACGAAAGAAAGGAAGAAAGAAAATGGAATCTCGCCGTCGTACCTCGTAATCGATCGCTTGCGAGAACCTAAAATCCGTGTACCGATCGTTCCTCGCCGCCGGTATCACGAACGTTCTGTTCGTGTATCGAGCCAACAAAATCGCGCTTTGAAACGTCATGAACATATTGTTAAATCCTCCGGTATACGTTCGCGGACCGAGGAGTAAATATCTGTCCGTTGGACACGGGTAATTCGTGGGGTCTAAAGGTGGTAGGAGTGTTTCGTCGATGCCTGACGGGCCGGTGTTCCAGAACGTATTCGTTCCGTCGTCGTTGTTGTTATCCTCTCCATCATCTTCTTGTCCGGACACGACTCCTCCGGACGCGGAGAAATAGAAGACAAGAATCACGAAAAACAAGTGCGAGACGAACGTAATTGTTCGCATCGTTCTCGCGGTCTTTTCGCGTCCGCTCTCTTCTCGTCCGCGTGGCGCTGACATTCGTAGGATCCTCCGTGTGATGATCCTTTTTTGAAGAGCGTTGGGGGAGAATTTTTGTGGGGGCGAAGCATCAAGATTTACAATCAAAAGAAAAAGTTCAATCAAAGTTCTTCTCTAAAAGGGATCTAATCCATCGATGATGATGAATCATCGCCATCAATACATCGCTACCCAACCTACGCGAGTATGGTTTCTGTCTATGCGAACGCGTCAAAAGTCTAGCTGTCTTGTTCTACTCTCTTGTTTCATTTCAGTTCTCTCGTCACGCGGACTTCGACGCACCAGTTGCCGAAATCAAAGTATGCAGCTTCGACTTTGCACCCCGGTATTTTCTCGAATAACTTTTCGAGTTCGCCTTCTTTGTATACGTGACAATATCTTTGGTACACGACCGTGTGTTTTTCTTGGTTGATTTCTCCGTGAGACGGCGCTTTGCCTTCTCTGACCATCGCGTCGTCCAATTCTTTTTGCTCGGCCGGTCGCATGCCTTTGGCGATTGGTCTTTTGTGGAACGGGACGAGGACGTCTTGCGCGAGAAAGTCGTGGCCGGAAACGCCGCCTTTGTCTTGCTCGTACGCCCAGGCACAGAATAACGCGACGCCGCCGACTTTAACCACGCGGAGAGTTTCTTCGCACATGCGAATTCTGCGTTCTTCGCTGGAAATGTGGTGCAAAACGGCAATGTTGAGCGCGTAGTCAAACACACGCGAGCGGTACGGAACCATTAAAGCGTCAGCGACTTGGACTTCGAAGCCTTGCTCGGCGCAAATTTCAATCAAACCGTGCGAGAAGTCCATGCCTATTACAGTACCGCCTCCTTTGACGACGTCGTGCATGTTTTTACCATTCCCGCATCCGATATCGGCCACGAAGCCATTTTTAGGCTGGTTCGCGACGAACTTTTCAATCGCCGGCCACGACCGGTATCGCGTGCCGTGCCATTGCTTCGCGACGACGTCGTAGACTTTTTGCACGTATTCGCGTTCAACTTCTGGCATTCTGTTCACATCGCTGATGTTTTTATCGTCGTTGTTGTCGTCGCTTTCCTTTTTGTCGTTGTTGTCGTCTCCATCATTCTTCAACAAACCTTCCGGAACCGGCAAACATTCCTTGTGCGTTTTTGATTTCGGTTCCTTCGTCTTCTTCTTTTCTTCCTTTTCCTTTCGTCGTTCCTCGACTATTTCTAATTCGCGTTGTTTTCTGGCCAAAGTCTCTAGTTTTCTCGCCTCCTTTGCTTTTTTTCTCTCTAAACGTTCGCGCGCGATCCTCGCCCTCTCCGTTTCCACGCGCACCACCTCTTCCTTCGTCGCCTCGTACGCCGTTTTCCTCTTCTCCCTGTACTCCGCTCTCCACTTCTCCGTCTCTTCCGTTCTTTTATTTACCGCGTCTTCATCCCAATCTCTCTTTCGAAACGTCAACGAAATCCTCCCGTCTTCCGCTCGTACTGGCAATATCGCGTGTTCGTACACGTCCCCGCTCTTTCCGTCTAAAATTATCGCTGAATTTTTCTCGCACACCACTCGACACTCCTCGCCGTCGAGCGCGTTCGTCGTATCGTACCAACTTTCCTCCGGCAACACCGCGCTATTACTACTACTATTACTATTACTACTACCACTACCACTAGTACTACTCTCGTCTAAACCAGGGTGCCAGACGATACCTCTCCCGAAAATGCACATCTCGTCCGCTAACAAACTCACCGTA